>ERZ1673736.338-NODE-338-length-76915-cov-16.895667_pt1 | contig 76915 bp, 78 predicted proteins | sample MGYA00580212_ERZ1673736 | MGnify/ENA primary metagenome ERZ1673736 (study PRJEB41218, sample SAMN15661752) | gut metagenome | host: Homo sapiens | place: Canada: London | collected 2015-08-20/2019-03-30 | study: EMG produced TPA metagenomics assembly of...
ACTGGAAATGTTTAAGGAAGGAAAAAGCTTTGATGAGGTAAAGAAGGTTGTTGAGGGTGGAATAGAATCTTTTGATAAATTCAATAGAGTGGCATGTGAAATAGGAAAAAGAAAAGATTTAGATAATGTACAGAAAGTACAGGAATTACAGAAGTTATTTAAGGATTCAAAATATAAAACAGATGTAAATGTACCTAAGGATGTTAAATACATAAAAGAATTTGATTCAAATGGAAATGTAATATATGATTGGCCAATGAAACTTGGATTTAAGGATGGAACAATAGAACCAATAACAAGAGAGAATGGTTTGTCTATAATATGGGACAGATATGGTTATATGGGAGGCAATAATTTTGCGGATGTGCCGTTGTCAGGAAAATATACCTATAGTGAAAGAGCAATTCCTTATTTAGAGAATGAAGAGGCGTATCATATCGTAACATTTAATGTTGACTCATATTTTGATAAAATAGATGCAATAAAGAATGGGAACATAGATGAATTTAATAAGATACTAAAAAAAGAAAATATTGAAGAATGGGACATTGAGGAGTTTGAAGAATTACGTTACGAATATAAAATTTTCACGAAAAATATTCAAAAAGAAATAGGTAATATAGATGCAACATATGGTGTAAAAGGTATTGCAAGCGCTTGGTCAGAGTTGTCTGGTGGAGCTAGACAATTTGTAATGCCATTAAATGGCAACATTATGAAAACAATTGGAATATTGTATGAATAGAGGTGTAAAGTGGAAAAGAGAATATTAATTTCTAAAATATTATTATTTAGAGATAAAATAGAAAGGTGGAGAATATGTATAAATTATATATCAAATGCTGATTTTGTTTTGGGATATGGATTTGATAAAGATAAGAAAATGTGGAGAGTTTATGAAAATAATGAAAGAGGATTAAAATACGAAGAATATTTTAAAAGTGAAGAGGAAGCATTGGAAAAACTTTATAAAAAAGTAAAATTTTGCTATAGAACAATAAAATAAATGACGAAGGAAAAGTATTTAAGATGGCGCTTTCAAGGAAAAATGAGCTTGTAAAGATAGACTCAGAAAACATTGAGGAAATGGTAGAAAAATGGAGAAAAGAATTGTTTATTAACTTGTGGGAATAACTAAAAGAAAATGGTGCAAGCGATTTCACTGATGTATGGGAATCATTAAGAGAAAGTTACGGTGAAAGAACGGCAGCCATACTGCAGGAATTCGGACAGGATGGTCTGAACCTTGCAGAAAAGTATGGAGATGACCTTGCAAGAATGATCGACAATCTGGAGCCAACAGAAACTAAAAAAGCAGTAAGCCTTATAAACAGTTATGGTGATGATGCACTGGAAATGTTTAAGGAAGGAAAAAGCTTTGATGAGGTAAAGAAGGTTGTTGAGGGTGGTTTAAGTGAGAGTGTTTTAAAAACTAGTGGAATAAAGACATGGGATGAAATATTAGATATGTTAACGAAAGAAGGGGTAGATGAAAATAAGATAAGTGAAATACTTTCTACTCCGAAGGGAAGTAGACCTGACCCAGCTACTTATTTAAGCAAAGAATACATAGATAGTCATCTTAGTCATTTTCAAGATGGTGTAACAAAAATTAAATCAAAGGCACCTGTTGATACAGAAGGTGTAGGATTAGGTACTTTTGTTATGCCTAAGTCGGTTGCAGATGAAGTAATTTCACAGGCTGGTGGTGATGTTTCAAGATTAGAGGAATTATTAGGTCTAAATCCAGGAGATTTGGGAACTAACCCTGTAAGAGTAGATATACCAAATCCTCAAAATATAAGAATACCAAGTGGAAATGAAGCTGGTGCATGGCCAGGTTATTGGACGCCAGGTGGTGTTATGGAAGCGGTTATTGACCCTGTACCAAAAACAGAATACATAGTGACAGAAAATATTTTAGGAAAGTAGTAAGATGTTTAAAATGGAAAAAATTTTTACGGGAAATGGAATTGAAATAGTAAAATGTGATAATAGTTACTATATGATTTATGATGCTGGCGAAATATGTGATAGAATGGAGAAAATCCAGATAACCGAAGAGGAAGTTGTCTTGGCTCAAAAAAGTACAATGGATGCATATAATATAATTATAAAGTATCAAAACGAGAAGATGTTTGGAGATAGCAAATAAACAGGATTTTTTATAATGAATAATACAAGTTTGTTAAAATATATGCAGATAAAAATACATTATTAACGATTATATTTTAGAAATCACAACAACCTATCACTCCTGTACGTTTATTAATTAATCATAATGGCTGCCCAGAAGCAATTAAGAATTTATGATGTTAATTAATAGACACACCTGATATAGGACATGTTCCCAGAGGAGAAAGCCCTGATTATTGGAATTTCACTGATGCATGGGAGCTGTTAAGACAAAGTTACGGTGAAAGAACGGCAGCCATACTGCAGGAATTTGGACATGATGGTCTGAACCTTGCAGGGAAGTATGGAGATGACCTTGCAAAGATAATCGACAACCTTGAACCTGCAGAAGCCAAAAAGGCAGTAAACCTGATAAACAGTTACGGAGACGAAGCATTCGATTTATTTAAGGAAGGAAAAGGTGCGGATGAAGTAAAGAAGATTGTTGAGGGTGGATGTAACACTATTAATGGATTAAAAATAATTGATGGAAAAGTTTATGGAAAGATTCCACTGGCAGAATATGAAAATGAAAAGTATCGAGTTGATAGTGTGCATAATGCAGACTCGAATATAATGACATTAGGTAAGTACGAACCGACTATAAGGGCGGACGGAACTAAAGATTATTCAGTACCAGGAACAGGGTCATATACTGTTAAGGCTGGAAATGCAACATATTTTAGTCTTGGAACGGAGTGGGATAAAATTACGGATACATATGGTTTAGATGCAACAGGTCAAAATATGTTTGACTATTTTAATAAGCCTGCATTAGATGATGCTGTAAGTGCTAGTAAGGAAATACGATTTTCACATAATCCAGAGGCATATGGAGAATGTGCGTTAAAATGGGAATGGGATTATTTGCAAGAAAAACATGGATATTTTGCGTTGGAGAAGAGAGGAGATTTTTGGTATGCAATTAAATGATTTTAATAAAATTAGAATGGAAATTGGGAGAAAAATAAAGCAATCATTTGGCAATAAAATAAGAGGTATGGAGTTTTATGATATAGTTGAGAAAACAGGACATTGGTCATTTAAAATATGTTTTATAGCATATAATTACTTTTCGGTAGTATTTAGTTATGAGCTTGATATAATTGGATTCTCGATAGAAGTTGGAAATGGGAAGTTACTAAGTGTAATTAATGAACATAATTGTTATTCGAATATGGATATGGATAGCTATTTACAAAATGTTATTGAAGAGCTTGAGTTGAGAATTCCTGATAAATATTTAAAGATTCATGGTTGGAAGTAGTTTTATAAAAGTATGTCTTCACTTAAGGAAAGCAACAAAAAATTTAACTACGGTCAAATAATCGGAATGGTTCTCACCGAAGGTGATGTAATACATGTAAATTAAAATGTAGACATTAGATCAAAAATTACCAATTGGGTATACATAAGGACATTTAAAATTAAAACTGAATTTTTTTTAGATTTAGAACCAATATTATTTTGATGATGGTGCAAAAAGATTTTATCAGAGAGAAATAAATTATATACTTAGTAAAGGGTATACATTTGAATCAACTGGTGATGGCTTGTGGAAAGCTGTAAGAAAGTAGGTAAATATGACATGTGAAGAGGTAAAAAAAGTATTTTTTAAGTATGATGGCTCATTGTTTGCAATGGCCATGGAAGAAAAAGAAGTTTATGAGAACTATAAATTGTTAAACATTTCTGAGGAAACGGTTGAAAAATGGAGACAAGAATTGTTAAAGTTTGTTTGGAAATTGGTAAAAGTTCAAACATCTGATGAAAAAATAAAGCTCAGGTTGGAAAGAAACATAAAGAAATGTTATTTAATAAGTTCTAAGATAAATTATTCAACTTTTCCAATTTAAATTAGGCTTATACTTTTGAACATTCAACGACCTACAACTTCTGCACGTCTATTAATTAATCATCATGGTTGTCCAGAAGCAATTAAGAAGCCATGATATTAATTAATAGACACACCTGATACAGGATATATTCCCGGAGGAGGAAGCCCGGATTACTGGAATTTCATTGATGCATGGGAGTTGCTTAGCAAAAAATATGGTGAAAAGGTAGCAAGCATACTGCAGGAATTTGGAGAAAACGGACTAAAGCTTGCAGAAAAGTATGGAGATGACCTTGCAAGAATAATCGACAATCTGGAGCCAACAGAAACTAAAAAAGCAGTAAGCCTTATAAACAGTTATGGTGATGATGCACTGGAAATGTTTAAGGAAGGAAAAAGCTTTGATGAGGTAAAGAAGGTTGTTGAGGGTGAAGGTAAAGTAATAAGTCAAGCAGATAGAGCAAAAATAGATGCTTGGAATAATACACCTAGCGACGAATTGTATTTGAAATATAAGGATGTATTTGACAATCCTAAGTATTATGATCAAATAACAGGAGAAATTCATTGGCCTCAAAACAATGGCTTTGTGAGAATACCTATAGATGAAGTTTTACAATCTGGAACGAGAATAGATAGATATGGAAGTGATTTTGGCACATTTACTTCACCAGAAGGGATTCCATATGAGATGAGAGCGCTAGCACCAGGAACTGACATGAAACCATATAGTGTATTTGAAGTTGTTGAACCAATTAATGTGAAGGCAGGTGAAATAGCACCATGGTTTGATGAACCAGGAGGAATACAATATTTATTACCTGATACAGTGGATAAATTACTAGATGCTGGTATATTAAGGAGGATTAAGTAGTGACAATAATAGAATTAGAACATGAATTAGTACAATTGGGAATAGCGAGTGATTTGTATTCTATAATGACGGGTGGATTACCTAATGAAAAACTATGTATTGTAAAGGATGATAAATGGCAGGTTTATTATAGCGAACGAGGAAAGAAAAGTGGACTAAAAATATTTGAAACAGAAACGGAAGCTTGTGAATATTTTTTGTGTAAAGTAAAAAGATATGCAACTAAATAATTTTGATTATGGTTGTACTTTCGGATTCCCAACAACCTATAACTCATGCATGTCTATTAATTAATCATCATAGTTGCCTAGAAGCAATTAAGAATCCATGATGTTAATTAATAGATACTAGCGAAATTTTGCCGGGCTTGGTATAAGATAAGAAAGGACATTGAAAAATCAAGATAGAATATTTAGTTCCAATACGCTGATATAAACGCACTCCTAGCAACAAGAAAAAATGTTGCGAAAGGGTGCGTTTATATCAGCGTGTTAGGGAAGTAGATTTAGATACCATCAAAGAACGGCAGTCATACTGCAGGAATTCGGACAGGATGGTCTGAACCTTGCAGGGAAGTATGGAGATGACTTTGCAAAGATAATCGACAACCTTGAACCTGCAGAAGCAAAAAAGGCAGTAAACCTTATAAACAGTTACGGAGATGAAGCACTTTATTCATTTAAGGAAGGAAAAGATGCGGATGAAGTAAAGAAGATTGTTGAGGGTGGATTAAGTGAGACCAGAGTGGTAGTAAGACAATTGATTATGTTAAATTAAGTGATGAACTTGGAAATGAAATAACACTTGATGGATGCAAAATAATAAATATTAAAGATGCAACGACTGCTAATGCAGATTGGGCAGATATGGGGTATGATTTACCACCATATTTAATAGGAGATAGTGATATTGAAACTAAATTTATCAATATTCAAAAAAATATATGACAGTTTGTATTTGGATGATGGAAAAGAATTCAAATATATTGGATTTAAGGATACTAAAAAGAAAAAAAATTTTTTTAGAGAATTGCTCATAGCAATCAATCTTCTAAAGAATAAACTGAATGATAAATATATTATTGATGATAATATGGATTTTTTAAAGAAAATTATTATTTAACTTGAATTATGTATTCAAATAAATAAGTTGACTTTTTCCCTGCAATTTGATAGCATTACGTGGTACACTTTAGTTTGATAAAGTAGTAAAACAATAAATGAAAGAAAACATCTTTAATTTAGGAGGGAAATTATGAGAAAATTAGTAGCATTAGCTTTATCATGTGCAATGGTATTTTCAATGACTGCATGTGGAAGCAAGGATAATGGAAGTAAAGATAATGGTAGCAAGAGTGATAGTGGAAAAACAACTTTTACAGTAGGATTTGATGCTGAATATCCACCTTACGGATACATGGATGATAGTGGTGAATATACAGGATTTGACCTTGAACTTGCACAGGCTGTATGTGATATTGAAGGATGGGAACTTGTAAAGACTCCTATCGACTGGGATTCAAAGGACTTAGAGTTAAATAATGGAAACATTGATTGTATTTGGAATGGATTTACAATGAATGGAAGAGAAGATGATTATACATGGTCAGACCCATATGTAAATAATGAACAGGTTATGATTGTTGCTAAAGATTCAGGAATTAAGAAGTTAGCTGACCTTAAAGATAAATACGTAGGTGTTCAGGCAGGAAGTGCAGCACTTGGTTTATTAAAAGAAGGTGGGGATCAGGAAGATTTAGCTAAGACATTTGCAGATTTACAGGAATATGCAGATTACAATACAGCATTTGCTGAATTACAGGCAGGAACAGTAGATGCAGTTGCAATGGATATAGGGGTTGCTAAATATCAGATTGAATCAAGAGACGACGGATATGAAATCCTTGATGAAAAATTGAATTCTGAACAGTATGCAATCGGATTTAAGAAAGGCAATACTGAACTTAGAGATAAGGTGAATGCAGATATTAAGAAGTTGTATGAAGACGGAACAGTAACAAAACTTGCTGAAAAATATGGAATTGATGATATGATTTGCTTAGGAGAATAATCTAAGATAATCTGGAGGAAATAATGACTTTACAAACAGGAATGATGTTGTTAGCAGCAAAAATGCCATTGGATATGATGATATCTAAGATGTCAGAAGGTATGGTAGAAACATTAAAAATATTTTTTCTAACCCTTCTGTTTTCATTACCGCTTGGTTTGGTTATTGCATTTGGCAGAATGGCAAAAAACAGAATAATAAGATATATAGTAACAGTGTACATAGCAATAATGAGAGGAACTCCATTGATGTTGCAGGTAATGGCTATTTATTTTGGACCTAATTATTTACTTCATATTCGTATACCAAGAAGTTACAGATTTATTGCCATAATAGTTGCATTTGCCTTAAATTATGCAGCTTATTTTGCAGAAATATATCGTTCAGGTATTGAATCGATGCCTGTTGGACAATATGAGGCAGCAAGATTACTTGGATATAATAAGGCACAGACATTCTTTAAAATAATTTTACCGCAGGTTATTAAAAGAATTCTTCCATCAATTACAAATGAAGTAATATGTCTTGTAAAGGATACTTCACTTGCATTCTCAATTGCTTATTTGGAAATGTTTACAGTAGCAAAGCAGATTGCATCATCTAATACAAGCTTTACACCATTTATTATTGCAGGTGTGTTCTATTTTATTTTTAATAGTGTAGTTGCATGGGTAATGAACTTTGCAGAAAAGAAATTAAATTATTACAAATAGGAGGGGAATATGAGCGTTTTAGAAATGAATAATATTCAGAAACACTTTGGCGATTTAGAAGTGTTAAAAGATATTTCCCTTTCAGTTAATAAAGGCGAAGTATTGTCTATCATTGGACCGTCAGGTTCAGGAAAGTCAACATTATTAAGATGTGCAGTTAATTTAGAAAAAATTGATGGTGGAAAAATAACATATAATAATGATGTGATGGCTGATACACAGAATGGCAAAGTAATGTATGCGAAGAAAAATGAATTAAAGAAAATCAGAGATTCATTTGGACTTGTATTTCAGAATTTCAATCTTTTTCCACATTATTCAGTATGGAAAAATGTTATTGATGCACCAATTCATGTACAAAAAAGAGATAGGGCAGAAGTTGAAAAGACTGCGATGGAATTGCTTGAAAAAATGGGTATAGCAGATAAGAAAGATTCTTATCCATGTCAGTTATCAGGTGGTCAGCAGCAGAGAGTTTCTATTGTAAGAGCACTTGCAATGAAACCGGATATTTTGTTTTTTGATGAACCAACATCAGCTCTTGATCCCGAGTTGACTCAGGAAATCCTTAAAGTTATTAAAGAATTGGCAGATGAACATATGACAATGGTAATAGTTACTCATGAAATGTCATTCGCAAAAGAAGTTTCAAATAGAATTATATTTATGGAACATGGCGTTATTGTAGAAGATGGAACACCGCAAGAGGTATTTGCATCAGAAAATCAGAGAACAAAAGAGTTTCTTGGTAAATACAGAAATTTGTAAATTTAATAAATATAAAAGTTATAGCGTAGTGGTTTAGACCAAACCTAAAAGGTTAGACAAAAATCTAACGATTGTAGGTAGGTACAAACCATTACGCTATATTTTTGTTATACACAAAGCTTCGCCATGCATAACCACTTCGAATCCGCTTCGCTACTTCTCAGTGATTATACATTCGCCAAATACTCTCAGTTTTTCTTGCAAGCAAAAAAAAGAGAGTACTTGGCTCATTGTGTATAACAATATATAGTTGACATACAATACTATACGCCATATAATATATATAACAAAATAATATGGAGGAAAGCCTATGATATTTAATACAGGAGCAGCTTTATTAGATGCAATAGTATTAGCCGTCGTATCTAAGGAAAAGGAAGGAACCTATGGATATAAGATAACTCAGGATGTTAGAAGTGTTCTTAGCGTATCTGAATCAACGTTATATCCGGTACTTAGACGGTTACAGAAGGAAGGATATTTTGAATTGTACGATAAAGCCATAGAAGGAAGGAATAGAAGATATTATAAAATTACTGATACAGGAAGAAGCCAGCTTAATATGTATGTAACTGAATGGGGTAATTATTCTAAAAAGATAACGGATTTATTTGAAAATGAAAAATCAGGAGGTAATGAAAATGACTAGAAAAGTTTTTATGGAAACGTTAGAAAGAATGTTATCAGATGTTTCTTTTAATGATAGATATGATGCTTTAAGTTATTATAAAGAATATTTTGATGATGCAGGAATCACGGAAGATATGGTTGTACCTGAAAGTGTAGGAACACCTGAACAGATAGCGATGAGATTAAAGAAAAGCATTAATAGCGGAGAGAATATAACCAGTGAAAATATTAATATAGGTGGAACTTATAATAGAGATAATACAAGTGGTTCATACAATACAAATCAAAATACCGGCAATAGCTATAATAATAGTCAAAATGCAGGACAGTATTCATATAATAATTCTCAAAATACAGCACAATATGAATATAATAATGCAGGACAATACAATAAGAAAAATGATGAAAGAGCAATTAAAATAATTGTTGCTATCATAATTGCGGCAGTTACATTTCCAATATGGAGTGGAATATTAGGAGTTATTATAGGAATTGTTTTTGGCCTTGGCGGAACTATAATTGGGTTAGGAGTAGCAGGAATATCATTGATTGTAGTTGCAATAGTTTCAGGGTACGGATTTGCAACATCAATACTTCTTATGGGAATTGGTTTAATTTTATTTGGTATAGCTGTTTTACTGGTAGTACCGGAAGTTCTGTTTTGCATAAGATTTTTGCCTTGGTTATTTAAACAAGTTGTAGAATTGGTTCACAAAATAACAGGCAGAAAGGAGTTTAATGTATGAAGAAATTTATAAAAATTACGGCAGTTGTTGGTGCTATTATTGTTGTACTAGGAATCGTGTGTATAGTGGCTGGAATCTCGAAAGGTGGAAGTAATATTGTTAAAGAAGAGATAGGGAAAACTTTTGCGAAGGCTAAGGTTAAGATAGAAAAGAACGATACTACAGGAATGACTAAATTAGAAAATAATAGTGATACAATTGATATGACGTCAGTGAATAATTTAAAACTTGATTTATTGACAGCGTCATATGATGTTGAGGAATGGAACAAAGAACAGATAGGATTTTCTTATAATGCAGATATAATGGAAGTTTATTATATAAATGAAGGAGATTCCTTAAATGTTTTAATACAATATAAGAAAAAATGGAAAAAGGGCACACAAGATGTAACTGTATATTTACCAAGTGGAAAATCATATGGTAATTTTAATTTGAGTCTTTCAGCAGGAGAGGCGGATATTGAAAATATGTCAGCTGTATATACAACAATTAATTCCAGTGCAGGAAGTATATCAATCGACAATTTACAATCATCATCTGCTGACGTTGAAATAAATATGGGAGAAGTTTCAATTGATAGAATAACAACTGATACATTAAATGCTGATATATCTATGGGAGATTTAGATATAGAAGGAGTGATAAATGGTGCGGGAAAGATTGTCTGCTCTATGGGAAATGCAGAAATGACATTGAATGATGGAACTAGTGCATATAATTATCAGTGGGATATAAATATGGCTGATTTGTATGTTGAAAATTGTATCGACAAATCTGATTTTTCAAGTGATGGAAATAAAGATAATGGTGCAGAAAAGATGATAAGTATAGAATGTGATATGGGAAGCGTTGAAATTGATTAACATTTTTCTACTATAATGTGATAAAATGCTATGGCAGGTGTGCAAATAAGTATACCTGCCATAATATTTTTACATAATAAGAATAGCATTTAAAAAATGGGAGAAATATAAATGAAAAGTTTATTAAAGTATTTAAAGAATTATAAGAAAGAATCAGTGTTTGCTCCCCTCTTTAAGATGTTAGAAGCATCGTTTGAATTATTTGTGCCTTTAGTAGTGGCGAAAATAATAGATAATGGTATTGCTAAAGGGGATAATATTTATGTCCTGAAAATGGGAGGAGCTTTACTTTTACTTGCTATAATTGGACTTACATGCTCTTTAACGGCACAGTATTTCGCAGCAAAGGCAGCGGCAGGATTTGGAACAGAAGTAAGACATGCATTGTTTAAACACATTCAGACATTTTCCTATGATGAGATTGATAGATTAGGCTCATCTACACTTATTACAAGATTGACAAGTGATTTGAATCAGGTTCAGTCTCAGGTTAATATGTTTTTAAGATTGTTCCTAAGGTCTCCGTTTATTGTGTTTGGCGCAACAATTATGGCATTTACGGTAGATGTTAAGGCAGCACTTGTATTTGTTGTAGCGATTCCCATTCTTGCAGTAATTGTATTTGGAATTATGCTTGCAACAATCCCAATGTATAAAAAAGTTCAGAATGGTTTGGATAAAATTTTATCTGAAACAAGGGAAAATCTATCCGGAACAAGAGTAATCAGAGCATTTAATAAAGAACAGAATGAAATTGATAGTTACAATGAAAGTAATGATGTATTAAATAAATTTCAGATTTTTGTTGGAAAAATATCAGCGGTTATGAATCCACTCACATTCGTGGTAGTAAATTTTGCCATGATTGGAATTATTTATGTAGGGGGAATCAGAGTAGATGCCGGATATCTTACACAGGGAATGGTTGTGGCACTTATCAATTATATGTCACAGATTTTAATAGAATTGATAAAACTTGCAAATCTTATTATTAATCTGACGAAAGCGTTTGCCTGTGCAAATAGAATTGAAGATGTTATGAAAGTTGAATCTTCAATGAAATTTGGAAATGAAACAGAAGGAAAGAATAAAGAAATTGCAGTCGAATTTAAAGATGTTTCACTTATGTATGCATGTTCTAGTGAAAATACGATAGAAGGACTTAATTTAAAGGTTCTAAAAGGACAGACTATAGGTGTAATAGGTGGAACAGGCTCAGGTAAAACGTCTCTTATAAATATGATTCCAAGATTTTATGATGCAACTAATGGTGAAGTCTTAGTAAATGGAACAAATGTTAAGGAATATACTGAAGAAGGTCTTAGAAATAAAATAGGAATTGTTCCACAAAAAGCAGTTTTATTTAAAGGAACAATTAGAAGTAATCTTTTATGGGGAAATGAGAGTGCAACAGAAAATGATTTGATGGAAGCGTTAAAGCAGGCACAAAGCTATGATTTTGTTATGCAGAAAGAAAATGGAATAGATTCTGTTGTAGAACAAAATGGACGAAATTTCTCAGGTGGACAGAGACAGAGACTTACAATTGCAAGGGCTTTAGTAAGAAAGCCAGAAATTCTTATATTAGATGACAGTTCATCAGCACTTGATTATACAACTGACGCTAATTTGAGAAAAGAGATAGCAAAGTTAAAAGATATGACAGTATTTATTGTGTCCCAGAGGACTGCTTCAATTATGGATGCAGATCAGATTGTTGTGCTTGATGATGGAAATGTTATGGGAATTGGAACTCATAAGGACTTATTAGATAATTGTGAAGTGTATAAGGAAATATATGAATCACAGTTTAAAAAGCCGGAAAAGGAGGGAATGTAAGATGAAAGAAAAAACATTGACTCAAAAGCAGGCTTTAGAAAAAGTAATAAAGCATATAAAAAAATATTGGTATTTACTTGGTGGTTCACTATTTTTTGCACTAGTGTATGTTGCTCTTTCATTGTATGTACCAATTCAGTTAGGAAATGCTACAGACCTTATCTTAGGTAAGGGAAAGGTAGATTTTACAGGGATTGGACTTATAGCTGTTAAAATAGCCACGTTTACTTTAATAGCTGCACTTGCACAGTGGATAATGAATAACTGTAATAATAAAATTACTTATAATGTAGTAAGAGATATTAGAGAAGAGACATTTGAACACTTACAGAAATTGCCACTTAAATATATTGATAGTCATTCTAATGGAGAAACAGTAAGTAAAATAATCACAGATGTAGACCAGTTGGCAGATGGCTTGCTTATGGGATTTTCTCAGTTATTTACAGGTATTGTTACAATTATATTGACGTTAGTATTTATGCTCACAATAAGTATTAAAATTACATTGGTTGTAGTTTTAGTAACACCTGTTTCTTTATTTGTAGCTAAATTTATTGCAACAAGAACTTATTCAATGTTTAAAAAACAGTCAGAAACAAGAGCTAAGCAGACGGCATTGATAGATGAAGTGATTGGAAATGGAAAAGTTGTAAAGGCTTTTGGAAGAGAAGATGAAGTTGTAGAACAGTTTGATGAAATTAATGAGGATTTAAGAAAATATTATTTAAAGGGTACATTTTTCTCATCAATCACAAATCCGTCAACAAGATTTGTTAACAGTCTTGTTTATGCCGGAGTAGCAATATCAGGTGGTATTATTGCAATAACAGGAGGAATTACAGTAGGTAATTTACAATGTATTTTAAGTTATGCAAATCAATATACTAAACCATTTAATGAAATTTCAGGCGTTGTTACGGAACTTCAAAATGCAATTGCCTGTGCAGGAAGAGTATTTGTCCTTCTTGAAGAAGAACCGGAAATCGAAAATAAAAATGCAATAGATATTGAAAATGCATCAGGAAGTGTTGAATTAGACCATGTTAATTTCTCATATACACCTGATAAGAAATTAATTGAAGATTTAAATTTATGTGTCGAACCGGGGAAAATGATTGCCATTGTAGGACCGACAGGATGTGGAAAGACAACTATAATTAATCTTTTAATGAGATTCTACGACGTTAACAGTGGAAAAATCATGATGGATAGTCATAATATAAAAGATATAACAAGAAAAAGTCTTAGAAAATCTTACGGAATGGTGTTGCAGGAAACATGGCTTAAAAATGGTACGATAAGAGATAATATAGCAATGGGAAAAGAGGATGCAACATTAGAAGAGGTAATAGAAGCAGCCAAGTTATCCCATGCACATAGTTTTATTAAGAGGCTCCCAAATGGATATGATACTGTAATTGGTGATGATTGCGGAAATCTTTCACAGGGACAGAAACAGTTACTGTGTATAGCAAGAGTTATGCTTTGCCTTCCACCAATGCTTATTTTAGATGAAGCTACATCATCTATTGATACAAGAACGGAAATACGAATCCAGAAAGCATTTGCTAAGATGATGAAAGGAAGAACAACTTTTATTGTTGCACATAGACTTTCAACTATAAAAGAAGCAGATACAATACTTGTCATGAATGATGGAAAGATTATAGAGCAGGGAAATCATAATCAGCTGCTTGCAAATAAAGGATTTTATTATGAACTTTACAACAATCAGTTTAGTTCAGTAAATTCTTAAACTTTTGCCATTGTTTATAGGCAAATGAAAAAAATATAAAGCTAATAATTATTGCACACAAAAATTGCGAGCCGTAATTAAAAAGTAAAGAGTGGGAATTTGACGAACCACTAAAAATATATATGAAAATATAACCTGTTGTCAGGCTTAAGGTTAGCCAGATGACAGGTTTTATTATGTTTGCAACAGGAGAAAAATTAACAGCAACTTCTTTAGAAATGTAGCGTAAATGAAGTGAAACAGTTATCAATTCGCTTAAGAGCATTCCCCAGAAATAAGCTTTTATTCCATAAAAAGGAACAAGTAGAAGTAAAAATAATAATCTAATAATTATGGCGGCCATATTATGAATAAACGCAGCAGTAGTTTTGCCAAGACCGTGTAAAATAGAGCCAAAAGATATGGACATGTACATTAAAGGACATAACCATGAAAGTGTTTTAATATAAGAACCGGCACTTGCATGACCAAATATATCTTTCCCAATAAAATCTCCGAAAAAAATAAAAAAGCCAATACAAAAAATACCTGTAACTAAAGAAAACCATATTGTGAAATTTGTTGTAATTTTTATTTTTTCTTTGTTCCCTGAAACATTTGCGTCAGCAATTGTAGGCATAATCATCATTGCAATAGAATTGCTAATAGCTGATGGAAATGTAATTACAGGCAAAGTTATTCCTGCAAGAATTCCATATAAGGTAATAGCTGAATTAGAACTTAGGCCGTATTTAACAAGCATAAACGGAATTAGTATAGCTTCCGCACTTTGAAAGAAAGTCAGTAAAATTCTGTTAAGCGTAAGGATATACGAAACGTTAAAGAGCATTTTCATTTTTGAAAAAATATTTGAAAAATTATCTTTTGAAAAGAATGAAATTCCATAATTTGAGACAACCAATATGCAGTAAACGGTTCCTGCAATTTCAGATAAAATAAGAGAAAAGACAGCAACTTTAGGTGTTAGGGCATACCCTTTAGATGTAAAAATAACATAAAAAATAAACAAGGAAGCCAATTTGAATACCTGTTCTAAAACCTGAGCTATTGATGGGATAAGAGGCTTTTTTAAACCAAGATAAAAACCCACGGTACATGCATGTAGTACAGTCATAGGTATAGTATAGGAAGCATATTTTAAAAGTATGGCACAATTTGGTTCGCCTAAAAAAGAAGCCAAAACATTAGAAAAAAAATACATAATAAACGAGGCGATAACAGCAAGAAATTCAGACATGATAATACTTGCCGTAAATATTGAATAACTCTTTTTTAAATCTTTACTTTCAGCAACAAATCTTGATACAGCAGTTTGTATTCCACCGCATGAAAAAGAAATAAAGAAAGCAAGTACGGGAAAAATCATTTGAAAAAGGCCAAGCCCTTTAGCACCAATTAAGTTAGATAAGAATATTCTATATAAGAAACCAATAACTCTGCTTGCAATCCCGGAAAATGTAAGCATAATGGTTCCTAAAATAATAGTAGTCTGTTTTGACATAAAATTCTCCATTCTGCTTTTTACTATAAAGAAAAATAAAGCAGAAAATTTATTAGTTCATAATATGATGCAAAGTACTTAAAAATGATTAATGAGAGGGTGAAATTTTGATATATTTAGATAACGCTGCAACTACGGCAGTATGTAAAGAAGCAAAAGAAGCGATGGTTCCGCTTTTAGAAGATGAGTATGGAAATCCATCTGCAAATTATCCTTTTGGAGATAGGGCAGGAAGTATCGTCGAAAGAGCAAGAATAAGGATGGCAGGAATGATTAATGCAAATCCTGAAAATATCATATTTACATCAGGAGGAACTGAATCAGATAATAGTGCTGTGCTTAAAATAAAGGATATTGAAAATTCGCATATTATTACAACAAAAATTGAACATCATGCAATATTAAATACCTGTGAATACGCTAGAAAAAAAGGTGCAGAAGTAACCTACCTAAATGTAAATCCGGATGGAGAAATAAATATTGATGAATTAGAAAAATCTATAAAGGAAAATACAAGGCTTATATCGGTCATGTTTGCAAATAATGAAATAGGAACAATAGAACCGATAGCAAAGATAGGGCGTTTAGCAAGAGCATATGGAATAACTTTTCATACAGATGCCGTACAGGCATTTGGGCATGTTCCGATAAATGTTGCAAGGATGAATATTGACTTGATGAGCGTAAGTGCACACAAATTTAACGGACCTAAAGGTGTTGGGTTTCTCTATGTAAGAAATATAGATGATTTTGAACCACTTATATGGGGTGGGGGACAGGAAAATGGAAAGCGTTCAGGAACTGAAAATGTAGCAGGAATTGCTGGAATGGAGCAGGCAGCAATTCAGTCGATTAAGAACATGAGTTATAGAATGCAAAAAGAACAGTATTTGCGTAATTATCTCATAAATCGTGTTATGAATGAAATTGATGATGTAAAACTTAACGGACATAAATTTAAAAGGCTTCCCGGAAACGCAAATTTTAGTTTTAAAAATATAAACGCTGCTAAATTGGTTGAAGATATGGGAAATGAAGGCATTTGTATTTCAGCAGGCTCGGCCTGTGCGGCGGCAGGAGGAAAACCGTCGCAGGTTATTATGGCTATAAATGTTCAGAAAGAGTATGCTTATGGAACAGTAAGAATAACTATATCACATGAAAATACAAGAGATGAAATTGACAGGACAGTAGAAATAATGAAAAAGTTAATAAAACTGCAAAGAGAACAGTAGAAAACTAATGAATTATATAAAAGTAAAAGCATCCGCATAAACATCATTGTTATAAAATAAGTTTGTGGGGATGTTTTTATATGTATTCAATAATCTTTGAATTTCAACAGTAAAATTATGAAATAAAACAGTAAAACTATGAAATAAAACAGTAAAACTATATCATAAAATATCAAATAAATATAATGAAACAGAGAAAAATGTAATAACTTTGTTACCTAAATATTACATAAGTCCGAAATTTATTAAATAAAGATTAACTTTGTCAAAATCTGTTGTTTTTTGTTGTTTATATGATAGAATGGCTATGGCTATTACGAAAATTATTGGCCTTAAATAACATTACTTAAAGAAAAGGCAGATTACAATAATGCTGGTTAGTAAGAGGAAAGATAATATGAAAATGATGAATAATAAGAAAAACAATAGGACAAGTATAGTTTTAGGCACGATAATGATTGCTATCATAGCAGCTATTATTATTTGTGTAGAAGGAGCAGGATTTGGGCTTGAATCTAAAATGATTAAATCATTAGCAGATAATATACATGAAAATGTACCTGAGGCACAAACTTACAAAAGTAAGTATAGAAAAGCAAACAGACATAATAGTGAAAATGAAACTACAAGAACAAAAAGAGAATATGGAAAATATTTGTTTGTAGGAGATTCCAGATATAAGGGAATGGAAAAAGCAAATGCGACAGATGAAGATGTGTTTATTTGTGAAGTTGGTGAAGGATACGACTATTTGATAAACCAGATGAATAATATAAAGTATGAGATTGATGATAATACAGCATTAATTATAGGATTAGGAGTTAATGACTTAGTAAACATCGACAAATACGTAGATAAAATAAATGAAATGTCACAGACATTTGATTGTCAGATTTATTATATGCTTGTAAATCCTGTAGATGAAGAACAGGAGACATATAGTGGTTATCACATTAAGAATGATGACATAGATTATTTTAATCAGGAAATCATAGACAGATTAGATGAAAATGTCATTGTAATAGACACAAACAGTTATTTGAATGCCATCGGATTTGAAACTCAGGATGGACTTCATTATACAGAAGAAACTTACGAAAATATTTATAATTATATAAAGTCACAGTTATAAAATAATTGTGTATGACACAGGCGGAGGAAGAGATGTTATTTTGCAGTAATCAGTTTATATTTTATTTTTTACCGATAGTGATATTGATATATTTTTTAGTACCAATGAAGTTTAAAAATATATGTTTATTTATCGCAAGCTTAATATTTTATGCAGTCGGTGAAATGAAATATGTTCCATTAATTTTATTATCGCTGACAGTAAATTATTTTGCAGCTATTTTTATCAGAAAATTTCAATATGATAATCAGATACTTGAACATAATGGAGAAGAAAAAAATAATTATGACAAAATAACATTAATCGTAGCTTTAGTATATAACTTCCTGTTTTTATTTGTGTTTAAATATTTTACTTTTTTTACGGGAATAGAAACAAGTCTTACATTACCACTTGGAATTAGTTTTTACACATTCCAGATAGCATCTTATGTTATTGATGTTTATACAAAGAAAACAAAAGCAGAAAAGAACTATATTAACTTAGGAGTTTATCTTTGTATGTTTCCGCAACTTATCGCAGGACCGATTGTTGTATATAAGGACATTGCTAAACAGATAAGAAAAAGAAAAGTATCATTACTTTTATTGCAGGATGGAATAAGAATTTTTATTATGGGTCTTGCATCAAAAATGCTTTTGGCAAATATAATGGGAATGTGCTGGGAGTCAATCAAGACTTACGGAATTGCAAGCATATCAACTCCAATGGCATGGATTGCGATGTTTGCATATACATTCCAGATTTACTTTGATTTTTATGGATATTCACTTATGGCAATAGGTCTTGGAAAAATGTTGGGATTTAAAATTCCAAGAAACTTTAACAATCCATATATATCAACATCCGTTACTGAATTTTGGAGAAGATGGCATATTACTCTTGGAAGCTGGTTTAGAGATTATGTTTATATTCCGCTTGGTGGTAATAGAAAAGGATTTGCAAGAACAATATTTAATATGTTTGTGGTATGGGGACTTACGGGATTGTGGCATGGAGCAAGCTGGAATTTCGTATGTTGGGGATTGTTGTTCTTTGTATTATTGACAATAGAAAAGCTTGGATTAAAAAATATATTAGATAAATATCCTGCACTTGGACATTTATATATAATATTTATAATTCCGATGAGCTGGATGATATTTGCACTTGATAAAATGGGAGACATAAAATTATATTTTGCAAAATTATTCCCAATGATTTCACATGTAAGCACAGAATTTGTAAACAAATTAGATTATGTTGATGCGATAAAACATTACGGAATATTCTTTGTATTTGCAGTTATCTTTAGTTTAAGTATTCCAATGAAGATATTTGAAAAATATAGAAGAACAAAAGTAGCGTCAGTAATTTTGATTATAATATTCTGGGTATGTGTGTATAGAATGAGTACAGCGGCAAGCAATCCGTTTTTGTACTTTAGATTTTAAAAATGATAATAACCTCTTAGCGGATTAAGGTTTAAGTTAATATTTATATTTTAACAGGAGAAAACAGATGGATAAAAAGGCTATATTTGATAAATATGGATTCTTGATTGTGATGGTTGTATCTGTTGTGATTTTTGGAATATTTCTGGGAACAAAAGACATAATAAAATACAACGAAACTAAAAAGATAGCGGAACAGGAAAGTAAAGAGAATAAAGGAAAAAAAGTAATCCAAAGTGATACCGGAGAAATCCGGATAGTTACGGATGAATCGGGAGAAACTCAGACAGAAGCCGTTACAGAGGAAAAACAGCATCGTGATTTTGTAACTGTAGATGAATCATATTTGGATGGAGCCTTATTTATAGGAGATTCAAGAACACAGACAATATCTTTGTATGCAAATTGGGATAAAACAGTATTTTACGCAGAACAGGGTGTGTCCGTATGGAAGATTTTAGATGAAAAAATCGTTAAATCAGGAAAGAAAAAAATAACTGTAAAAAAAGCCCTTGAAAAAAATAAATTTGAAAAAATTTATATAATGCTTGGAATAAATGAAATTGGAACAGGAACAGCAGATACATTTGCTGAGCAATATGGTAAAGTAATAAATACTATTAGAGAAAAACAGCCTGATGCAATAATATTTATTCAAAGTATTATGCATGTGACAAAAAAGAAAGACAAAGAAGAAACTTATATAAAAAATAAGGAAATAGATAAAAGAAATAAGAAACTTAAGGAACTTACAAACGGATACGACATAATATGGCTTGATGAAAACGAAGTGTTTGATAAAAAAGATACAGGGGCTCTTGACCCTAAATACACAAGTGATGGAGTTCATCTTATGCCTTCATGTGTGCCAAGATGGAAACAGTTTTTCCTTGAACATGGAATAGTAAAATAGGATAAATTAATCTTTATAATAAAAATGAAAAAACTACAAAACTTCAGATTGTTAAATGAAGTTTTGTAGTTTTTTTAGTTATTCATTAATATTTTTAAAATTAAAATGTTCTATAAGTTGTGCGGCTTTGTCAAAACCATATCCTATATTATCAGCAACATGGGCATCGGAGCCTACAGCCACAAGTTTTCCACCAAGATCTTTATAAAATGAAAGCATATCAAAGTGGGGATTTACAAAATCCATTCCTTTTGCAAGTGCACCGGTATTAATTTCTAAAGCAATATTTTTATGAATTATTTCTTTAAATATCTGTTCGACAATGTTGAAATAATCACTACAATTATAGTTTTTATCTTTATTTGGCGCATATCTGACTATGTAGTCTAAATGGCCTAATGTATTGAATGAATTAAACAATTTTAATGCATCAAGTAAAGTTGAAAAATAAGTCCTGAAAGCATCAGCTTCATTACGATTTTCCCAAAATTCAGAATAATATGGGTCCATGTTGTCTACAATATGACAGGAGCCAATGACATATTCAAATGGATATGATTGTAAAAAATCAGCATTTTTTTTGTAGTTGTCGCATGTAATGCCAAGCTCAACTCCAATATGAAGATTGATTTTTGAAGAGTATTTATCTTTTAATATGTTTAATTCATTAAAATATGAATCGGTATCTATATCAAATGATTCACCCGGAACAGGCCAGAACCAGTCCTGATGATCAGTGATGCAAATATCTTTCATATTTAAACTTATGGCTTTGCTAATTATATTTTCCAAATCTTCATCTGAATCAGTAGAAAATTTAGAATGTACATGAAAATCAGATAACATAACGTATATTCTCCTTATGTAATATGTATTGCAACTTGTTAATGTTTCAGATTCAGGTATAAATATATATTCCAAACACGTTGTTTTTCTTATTTTTCTGTGCCGTTTATAATAAATAAAAAAGTAAAACTCGCCTAAAGACTCAAACATTACTTTTTTATTTACACTATGCTCGCAAAATTGCGAAAAACTTCCTATCGTTTGTTATATATATTTATACTGAATCTGAAATAATTACAAATTAGCAAAGAAAAAATTTATGAGTAGAATATAACAAATTTTGCTGAAAATTACTATATTAATGAGAAGATAAAAGTAAAAACGTTTTATTTGTCAAAAAATTAACAAAATATGAGAAAAATGCAAAAAACTTCTTGATATTTGGAAAGTATTTATGTAGAATAATCAATAGGTTAATATTAATTAACAAAATATATCTTATTTAATAGGAGGACAATTAAATGTCAGTTAAAGTTGCAATTAACGGTTTTGGACGTATCGGACGTCTTGCATTCAGACAGATGTTTGGAGCAGAAGGTTATGAAGTAGTAGCTATCAATGACTTAACAAGTCCTAAGATGTTAGCTCATTTATTAAAGTATGATTCATCACAGGGTAAATATGACAAGGCTGAAACAGTTTCAGCTACAGATGATTCAATCATCGTTGATGGAAAAGAAATCAAGATTTACGCAGAAGCTGATGCTTCAAAGTGTCCTTGGGGCGAATTAAAAGTAGACGTAGTATTAGAATGTACAGGTTTCTATACATCTAAGGCTAAAGCACAGGCTCATATCGATGCTGGTGCTCGTAAGGTTGTTATTTCAGCTCCAGCTGGAAACGATCTTCCAACAATCGTTTACAATACAAACCACGAAACATTAAAGGCAGAAGATACAATCATTTCAGCTGCTTCATGTACAACAAACTGCTTAGCACCTATGGCTGATGCACTTAACAAGTACGCTCCAATCCAGAGTGGTATCATGTTAACAATTCATGCTTACACAGGTGACCAGATGACTCTTGACGGACCACAGAGAAAAGGTGATTTAAGAAGATCAAGAGCTGCAGCAGTTAATATCGTACCTAACTCAACAGGTGCTGCTAAAGCTATCGGATTAGTTATTCCAGAATTAAACGGAAAATTAATCGGTTCTGCACAGAGAGTTCCAGTTCCAACAGGTTCTACAACAGTTCTTACAGCTGTAGTTAAAGGAAAAGATATCACAGTTGAAGGTATCAATGCAGCTATGAAGGCAGCTTCAAACGAATCTTACGGATATAATGAAGACGAAATCGTATCAAGCGATATCGTTGGAATGAGATATGGTTCATTATTTGATGCTACACAGACAATGGTATCAAAGGTTGATGATGATACTTATGAAGTACAGGTTGTTTCATGGTATGACAATGAAAACTCATACACAAGCCAGATGGTTAGAACAATCAAATACTTCTCAGAATTAGCATAATTAATAAGAAATCTTTAAATAAGATCCATAAGGGTCCGGTCTTAATTGGACCGGACCCTTTTATATTGCGCTGATAATATGAATGTCACATCTATATGGATGTACATTTCATGGGCGCATATAATCTTGGAATAAAGTTTATACTGATTCCGGGATTTATGAGACTACGCGTATGACGCGCTTAAATGAAAGGAGCACATATAATGCTTAATAAGAAATCAGTAGATGATATCAATGTAAAAGGACAGAGAGTGTTAGTTCGTTGTGACTTCAACGTACCATTACAGGATGGAAAAATCACAGACGAAAACCGTTTAGTAGCAGCTTTGCCAACAATAAAGAAATTAATAGCTGATGGTGGAAAGGTAATCCTTTGCTCACATCTTGGAAAGCCAAAGGGAGAACCAAAGCCGGAATTATCATTAGCACCAGTTGCAGTAAGACTTTCAGAATTATTAGGACAGGAAGTTAAATTCGCAGCAGATCCTGAAGTAGTAGGACCAAATGCTAAGGCTGCAGTTGAAGCAATGAAAGACGGAGAGGTTATTCTTCTTGAAAACACACGTTATCGTGCAGAAGAAACAAAGAACGGAGAAGAATTCAGCAAAGAATTAGCTTCACTTTGTGATGTATTTGTAAATGATGCGTTCGGAACAGCTCACAGAGCACATTGTTCAAACGTTGGTGTAACAAAATTTGTTGACACAGCAGTTGTAGGATACTTAATGCAGAAGGAAATCGATTTCCTTGGAAACGCAGTTAACAATCCGGAAAGACCATTCGTAGCTATCCTTGGTGGAGCAAAAGTTTCATCAAAGATTTCAGTTATTGAAAACCTTCTTGAAAAGGTTGATACATTAATCATCGGTGGTGGTATGGCATACACATTCATGGCTGGTCTTGGTGAAGAAGTAGGTAAATCACTTCTTGAAGAAGATTACAAAGAATATGCTGTAAACATGATGAAGAAAGCTGAAGAAAAGGGTGTTAAGTTATTAATCCCTATCGATACAGTAGTTGGAGATAACTTCTCAAATGACTGCAACTTCAAGGTTGTAGGACGTGGAGAAATCCCAGCTGATATGGAAGGTTTAGATATCGGACCAAAGACAGCAGAATTATTTGCTAATGCTATTAACGGAGCTAAGACAGTTGTATGGAACGGACCAATGGGATGTTTCGAAATGCCTAACTTTGCTAATGGTACAATTGCAATTGCTAAAGCTATGGCAGATCTTAAAGATGCTACAACAATCATCGGTGGTGGTGATTCAGCAGCAGCAGCTAACCAGTTAGGATTTGGTGATAAGATGTCACATATTTCAACAGGTGGTGGAGCTTCTCTTGAATTCCTCGAAGGTAAGGAATTACCAGGTGTTGCAGCAGCAAACGATAAGTAGGATATACAATATTATATAAGGCATCATCAGCAGTTAAAGGCTTAATATGCTTTTAACTGACATGTCTTAAATATAGAGGAGATTATATAATTATGAGAAAGAAAATTATCGCAGGTAACTGGAAAATGAACAAAACTCCTAGTGAGGCAGTTGCTTTAATCAATGAATTAAAACCTTTAGTAGCTAATGAAGATGTAGATGTAGTATTTTGTGTACCAGCTATTTCTATAGTACCGGCTATGGAAGCAGCAAAGGGTTCAAACATCAACATCGGTGCTGAAAATATGTATTTTGAAGAAAGTGGTGCATATACAGGAGAAATAGCTCCTAACATGTTAACAGATGTTGGAGTTAAGTATGTTATCATCGGACATTCAGAAAGAAGAGAATATTTCGCAGAAACAGATGCAACAGTAAATAAGAAAGTATTAAAAGCTTTTGAACATGGTATTACACCTATTATTTGCTGTGGTGAAACTCTTGAACAGAGAGAACAGGGTGTTGCAGTTGATTTCATCCGTCAGCAGATTAAGATTGCATTCTTAAATGTAACAGCAGACCAGGCTAAGGAAGCAGTTATCGCTTACGAACCAATCTGGGCTATTGGAACAGGTAAGACAGCTACATCTGATCAGGCAGAAGAAATTTGTGCAGCAATCAGAGAATGTATCGCAGAAGTATATGATGATGCAACAGCAGCAGCTATCAGAATTCAGTATGGTGGTTCAATGAACGCTGGAAATGCAGCAGAATTACTTGCTAAACCTGACATAGATGGTGGTTTAGTTGGTGGTGCAAGCCTTAAAGCAGAATTTGGAAAGATTGTCAACTATAATAAATAAGATTTTAAATAAGGGTTGTTGCAACAAAATTGCATCAGCCCTTTATTGAAGAACAGATTGAGTATTTAATAACAATTAACTATTATCAGATATTAAATTTAAGGAGTAAGTTTTAAAATTAAAATTCTTTTGTTTAATATCAGACAAAAAATTCGTTAGGAATATGAATATGAAGAAAAGAAATAAAATAATTATAAGATTAGTGTCTACATTGGCAGTTATGCTATGTGTAACAGGAGTAACCCATATACAGGCAAAGAATGTATATGCTAAGAAAACAATAACAATGACAACAAAGTCAATTCCTTCAGAAATAAAAAAGTATTCTAATTATAACAAATATACGAAGTATACAGTGGCTTTTAATTATTATATGAAGCAATTAGAAAAAGCAGGCGGTGGTAAATTTATTATAAAAAAAGGCACATACGAAATGTCTAATTCTGTATATATTCCATCAAATGTTCAGGTTGTGTTGAAGAATGGAGTTGTATTAAAAAATATATATCAAACTGGTGGAGCAGGATATCCACCATCAAATAATGTATTTTCATTATGCCCACCATCAAAAAGCAAGATAAAAGGGTCATGTAAAAAAGTAAGTGGTGCAAAGAACATTTCAATAACAGGTAAAGGGAATGCTACAATTGACAATAATTTTGTTGAAGGTGGAGGAACAATTGTAATATCCCACAATAAAAATGTAAAAGTTTCAGGAATAACATTTAAAAATCAGAATGGAGGACATTTCCTTGAAATAACAGGTGTAGAGAATGTTGTTATTGAAAATTGTACATTTAAAGGTTCTAAAGCAAGTACAAGGGCTAAAAATTATATGAAAGAGGCTATTAATCTTGATACTCCGGACCCTGAAACACATGGCCTTAATGCAGTGTGGGTTGCACAGGATAGAACAGATAATAAAAATATAACAATAACAAACAATGTATTTGATGGAGTTACACGTGGTGTTGGTACACATAAGTATTCACAGAAGAATGGTGAAAATGTTTATCACGAAAATGTAGTAATAACTAATAATACATTTAAAAATATTTTTGACAATGGTGTATTTATACTTAACTGGAAGAATGCAACCATTGAAAATAATACTTTTAACAAAATTGGATTAAAGAGTAAGAAAGCTTATAGTAGTGGAGCACATGCTATTTCAGGTGGCGGAATAGAAGGCATACATGTAAAAAATAATACATTCTCTAATGTTAAGAGAAATCCAATATATTTTTGTGTGCAGCAGAATGTAGGCTCTGCAAGCAGCTACTCAAAAGTAAAGACTAATATTACAAAAGAACAGACTGAGGAAATGTTAACCAACACAGTTAGTAACTGTGGTTATGATATGAATGTTATTTTCAAAGGATACGATATTTTGTATTTCAGAGGAAATAGCGAAAGAACCCGTGAGAATGCAGTGGCAATTAATTTGAAGAAGCAGGAAATTTCATGGGGAATAGAAAAATAAAGTTTAATTTAAGGAGAGAAAAATGAGCAAAAAACCAACAGTTTTAATGATTTTAGACGGATATGGATTAAATGAAAATGCAAAAGCAAATGCTGTTGCAGAAGCTAAAAAGCCTGTAATGGACAAGCTTATGGCAGAATATCCTTTTGTAAAAGGTTATGCAAGTGGAATGGCAGTAGGCCTTCCTGACGGACAGATGGGAAATTCTGAAGTAGGTCATTTAAATATGGGTGCAGGAAGAATTGTATACCAGGAATTAACAAGAATCACAAAAGAAATTCAGGATGGAGATTTCTTTAAGAATGAAGAGTTAGTTAAGGCAATGGAAAATTGCAAGAAAAACAACAGTGCATTACACATCTTTGGATTATTATCAGACGGTGGTGTACACAGCCATAATACACATATTTATGGAACAATTGAAATGGCTAAGAAATTTGGTCTTGAAAAGGTATATGTACATGCATTCTTAGATGGTAGAGATACACCTCCTGCATCAGGAAAAGATTATGTTCAGGAATTAGTAGATAAGATGGCTGAAATTGGTGTTGGAAAGATTGCTTCAATTTCAGGACGTTACTATGCAATGGATAGAGATAATAACTGGGATAGAGTTGTTAAGGCATATGATGCTATTACAAAGGGAGAAGGAAATAAAGCTACAGACCCTGTACAGGCAGTTGCAGATTCATACGCAGTAGATAAGACAGATGAATTTGTTATTCCTACAGTAATTATGGAAAATGATGCTCCTGTAGCAACAGTAAATGACAAAGATTCTGTTATTTTCTGTAACTTCAGACCAGACAGAGCACGTCAGATTACAAGAGCATTCTGTGCAGATGATTTTGATGGATTTGATAGAGGAAAAAGATTAGATTTAGTATTTGTATGCTTTACAGAATATGATGTTACAATTCCTAACAAATTAATCGCATTTAAGAAAGTTGAAATTAGAAATACATTTGGTGAATATTTAGCTGCACATAACATGACTCAGGCTAGAATTGCTGAAACAGAAAAATATGCTCATGTTACATTCTTCTTTAATGGTGGTGTAGAAGAACCAAATAAGGGAGAAGATAGAATTTTAGTAAATTCACCTAAAGAAGTAGCAACATATGACCTTAAGCCTGAAATGAGTGCTTATGAAGTATGTGATAAGCTTGTAGACGCAATTAAAGGAAAGAAATATGATGTTATTATCATTAACTTTGCAAATCCTGACATGGTAGGACACACAGGTGTTGAATCAGCAGCTATCAAGGCTATTGAAGCAGTAGATGAATGTGTAGGCAGAGCAGTAGAAGCTATTAAGGAAGTTGATGGACAGATGTTTATCTGTGCTGACCACGGAAATGCTGAGCAGTTAGTTGACTATGAAACAGGCGAACCATTTACAGCTCACACAACAAATCCTGTACCTTTTATCTTAGTAAATGCTGATCCTAAGTATAAATTAAGAGAAGGTGGATGCTTAGCAGACATCGTTCCTACATTAATCGAATTAATGGGAATGGAACAGCCAAAAGAAATGACAGGAAAATCATTACTTGTAAAATAATAAATAGAGAGGTCAATGTAGAACTCTTTGACTTAATTGAATAAAAATAAGTAACAGGGAAACACTAGTAAAATAGTGTTTCCCTGTTTATGTATAAAGAATGTATATAACAGTGTTTTATACAAAGAACTTATATAAATTTGTTTTATATAAAAGACATATATACCGTTATCTAAATAGTAAGAACTTAGTGAAAATAGTGAGGCATAGTATATTGAAAAATCTTTATATATTAACGGAACATTAAATAATATAGGAGAAATGGGGTGCTAAAAATGCATCTGATAGAGAATATGGAACAATATTTAAAGATTGTAAATGTAAAAGCAAGAGAAATTTTAGATTCACGTGGAAATCCTACAGTTGAAGCAGAAGTTACGGTTAGAGGGGAAAATCCAAAAACTGATTTGATTACAGGAAGAGCAACCGTACCGTCCGGTGCATCAACAGGAAAATTTGAAGCAGCGGAGATTAGAGATGGTGAAGATAGATATTTAGGAGCCGGTGTAAAAAAAGCTGTAACAAACGTAAATACAATAATAAATGAAATGCTTATAGGACAAAATGCACTTAATCAAAGAAGAATTGACAGAATGATGTTAAGTGAAGACGGAACAGATAATAAATCAAAATTAGGTGCAAATGCAATATTGGCTGTTTCGATGGCTAATTTAAATGCATGTGCAAAAGCATTAAATATTTTTACTTACAAATTTACAGGAGGCATAAGTGCGTGCAAAATGCCTATGCCCATGATGAATATTTTAAACGGAGGTGCTCATTCATCTAATAATATAGACGTGCAGGAATTTATGATTTTACCTGTTGGAGCGACAACATTTAAAGAAGGATTGAGATGGTGTGCAGAAGTTTACCATGCACTGAAAAAATTATTAAAAGACAAAAATTTATCTGTTGCAGTTGGTGATGAAGGTGGATTTGCACCGGATTTAAATAACGAAATGGAAGTACTTGATTTAATTATTGAAGCAGTTAAAAAGGCAGGATATATTCCTGAAAAAGACTTTAAAATATCTTTGGATGTAGCAGCTTCAGAATGGAAAGCAGAAGTTACAGGAAAATACAAATTACCTAAAAAAGGAATCGAATTGACAACAGATGAATTAATAGATATGTGGAGTGATATTGTTGACAGATATCCGATATTTTCAATAGAAGACCCATTAGATGAAGAAGATTGGGATGGATGGAAAAAGATTACTGAGAAATTAGGTAGAAAAATCCACTTAGTCGGTGATGATTTATTTGTTACAAATGTAGAGAGATTAAAAAAGGGAATAAAAGAGAAATGTGCAAATGCAATATTGATAAAACCAAATCAGATAGGAAGTATAACAGAAACGATTAAAGCTGTGAAAATGGCACAAAGTCATGGATATATAGCTATCATGTCACATCGTTCAGGAGAAACAGAAGATACAACTATTGCAGATTTGGCGGTAGGGCTTAATACAGGTTTTATAAAAACAGGGGCACCATGTAGAAGTGAAAGAACAGCAAAATATAACCAGTTATTGAGAATTGAAGAAAAATTATAAATAAAAATAGAAATAAAGTTGACAAACGATGAGAAAAACAATATCTACTAAATGAATAGAAAATAATAGGAAATAAACAAAAGATAAAATAAAAAGGAGGAAATATGAAATAGATTTTGAAGATTTTGAGAGAAAAATAATTGAAAACAACGTAAAGTTATTTATATTGTGTAGCCCACATAATCCCGTAGGAAGAGTGTGGAAAAAATGGGAATTAAAAAAACTTGGTGATATTTGTATAAAGCATAATGTGTATGTTTTGAGTGATGAAATACATAGTGATTTTGTATATCCGGGGTATAAGCATACAATGTTTAATACTCTATCGGAGGCATATGAAAAAATATCCATAACATGTACAGCACCTTCGAAATCATTTAATCTTGCAGGGCTTCAGATATCAAATATTATTATACCAAACATAGAAATAAGAAAGAAGATAAAAAAAGAAATTGCGAAAGTTGGTTATAGCAGTGTAGGTATAATGGGAATAGTAGCATGTCAGGCAGCCTATGAAGAAGGGGAGGAATGGCTAAATGAACTAAAACAATATATATATTCAAATTTAGGTTACCTCAGAAATTATTTGGAAGATAATATTCCTGAAATTGAACTGGTAGAGCCGGAAGGAACATATCTTGTATGGCTTGATTGTTCAAAACTTGGTATTTCAGGAAAAAAACTGGAAGAATTTATAATTCATAAGGCAGGATTATGGTTAGATGTGGGGTACATATTCGGAAAAGAAGGAGATAACTATATCAGAGTAAATATTGCCTGCCCTAAAAGTATTTTGGATAAAGCATTAAACCGGTTAGAGAAAGCAGTCAGAGAATTGAAAAATGAAATTAAATAAAGACCTAAAATTTAGAAAAGATTGGAATAATTACTTGATAATAGCATACAAATATGATAATATTTATGTATTCGCGTTTGAATAGGTATAGAAGGAAACGAAATGAATGAAGTTCATTTTTAATAAATGTTTCCGACGACTAGCCGCTGACCCAAGGGAGGGGGCAATACATACTAATAGGAGGTTCGAAATGATTACATTATTAAGAGTATTATCAGTGATATACATTATCATCTGTGTAGTTATAACAGTAGTAATACTACTTCAGGAAGGAAAGCAGGCTGGACTTACAGGAGCAATCAGTGGTGCAGCAGAATCATACTGGGGAAAGAATAAAGGACGTTCAATGGAAGGAAAGTTAGAAAAGATTACAAAGGTTATGATTGTTTTATTCTTTGTACTTTCAATTGTTCTTAATATGAAGTTCTTAAATTTTTAGGATAATTATGATTTTTAAAGTGTTCCTTTTAGGAACACTTTCTTTTTATTATAAAAAGAAAAAATGGCTAAAATAATTATAGAAATAAATTTGAAATGAAGAGATTTCATTTGAAAAATAAATGCATAAATAGAAAGTATTTTACAAATTTATAATAATAGAGTAAGGAGAAATCATGGAATTAATTAATGAAAGAAAGAAAATCTTATTAGATTTAATGAATGATAAAAACTATGTTCCTATGAAAATAAAAGAATTAGCAATAATATTAAATGTAAAAAAGGAAGATAGAGGATTATTAGAAATAGTCTTAAATGAATTAATAAATGAAGGAAAGATATCTGTTTCAAAAAGAGGAAAGTATTCGATAGCAAAAGAAACATTAGTTACAGGTATATTTACTGCACATGAAAAAGGATATGGATTTGTTACTGTAGAAGGTGAAGAAGAAGATTATTTTATTCCGGCTGCAAATGTTAATAACGCTTTTCATCACGATACAGTTTTAGTTGCAGTATTACCTGAAGATAAAACTAAGAACAATGGAACAAGAAAAAGACGAAAAGAAGGTAAAATAATTAAAATAATATCTCATGAAATAACAGAAGTTGTGGGATTATTTGAAAAAAGCAAAAGCTTTGGATATGTACTACCGGATAATCAAAAAATTGTAAAGGATATATATATTCCACTTAAGGCATCTATGGGGGCTGTTAACGGACATAAAGTAGTTGCCAAGATTACTGATTATGGAAAGGAAGGAAGAAAGCCGGAAGGAAAAATAGTTGAAATTATAGGTCATGTAAATGACCCGGGAGTAGATATTTTATCTATCGTTAAAGCTTATGATATACCTACAGAGTTTCCGGAAGATGTAATGGAACAGATAGAAAACATACCTGATTATGTAAGAGAAGAAGATAAAGTTGGAAGAAAAGATATTAGAAACTGGCAGACTGTAACAATAGATGGAGAAGATGCTAAAGATTTAGATGATGCTATCACAATCTCTAAGAAAAATGGAGTTTATACTTTAGGAGTTCATATTGCGGACGTAAGTAATTATGTTACGGAAAATTCTCCATTAGATAAAGAAGCTAGAAAAAGGGCCACAAGTGTTTATTTAGTAGACAGGGTAATACCAATGCTTCCACATAAATTGTCTAATGGTATTTGCTCATTAAATCAGGGAGAAGACAGACTTGCACTTAGTTGTATTATGGAAATTGATGAAAATGGGAATATTATAAGTCATGAAATAGTGGAAACATTAATTAATGTAGACAGAAGAATGTCTTATACGCAGGTAAGAGATGTACTTATAGGTGAAAAAGAGGCATGCGAAAAACATAAAGATTTCATCTCAATGTTTAAGTTAATGAAAGAATTGTCTGATATTTTGCGAAAGAAAAGATATGGAAGAGGAGCAATTAATTTTGAATTCCCTGAATGTAAAATTAAATTAGACGATAAAGGAAGAGTTATTTCCATTGAACCCTATGAGAGAAATTCAGCAACTAAAATTATAGAAGATTTTATGCTTATGGCAAATGAAACGGTTGCAGAAGAGTATTATTGGCAGGAACTCCCATTTGTATATAGAAATCATGATAAGCCGGATGTCGAGAAAATGACACAACTTGCTACATTTATAAATAACTTTGGATATCATATAAAGATGATGGGAGATGAAATTCATCCAAAAGAACTTCAGAAGTTATTAGAAAGTGTGGAAGGAACAAGTGAAGAAGCTTTGATAAGCAGAATTACTTTGCGTTCAATGAAGAGAGCAGAATATACTCCGGAATGTAAAGGACATTTTGGATTATCAGCAAAATATTACTGCCATTTTACATCTCCAATACGAAGATATCCTGATTTGCAGATACACAGAATTATTAAAGAAAATATTCATGGCAAGTTAAATGAAAAATATATAAGACATTACAATACAATTTTGCCTGATATAACTAAGAATTGCAGTATAAACGAAAGACGTGCTGATGATGCAGAAAGGGATACTGAGAAATTAAAGAAAGTTGAATATATGAGAAGTTATATCGGAGAAGAATTTGAAGGTGTAATTTCAAGTGTTACCGGCTGGGGAATGTATGTTGAGTTGCCTAATACAATAGAAGGAATGGTTCACGTAAGCAATATGGAGGATGACCATTATATATATGATGAACCAACATATTCTCTTGTAGGTGAACATACAAAAAAGACATACAAACTAGGACAGTCTGTAAAGGTTAGGGTTGTTCATACAGATAAGATGACAAAAACAATAGATTTTGTACTAGCATAATCAAAATATATACAAATTTATAGTGAAATTAGTAATAAAATGATGTAAAATTGTATGGAAAAAGTTGTAAAGTTAATATGGAAAGGTGAAGATATGGCAAAGGCGGCAAATAGATTAATTGCAAATAATAAAAAGGCCCGCCATGACTATTTTATTGAAGATACTTATGAGACCGGAATTGTACTTCATGGTACTGAAGTTAAGTCTTTAAGACAGGGAAAATGTAGCATTAAAGAGTCATTTATCCGTATTGAAGACGGAGAAGTGATTATTTATGGAATGCACATAAGCCCATATGAAAAGGGAAATATCTTCAATAAAGATCCGCTTAGACCAAAGAAATTAATGATGCATAAATATGAAATAAATAAACTTGTTGGTAAAATTAAAGAAAAAGGTTTGACATTAGTACCTTTGCAGGTTTATTTTAAAGGAAGTCTGGTAAAAGTGGAAATTGGTTTGGCAAGAGGTAAAAAATTATACGATAAGAGAGACGACATTGCAAAACGAGACCAGAAACGTGAGCATGAGCGTGAATTTAAAATACAGAATTTGTAAATGATGCATGACTATAAAAATAATCTGTAAGATATATTTTGGTACTGACAGCATAAAAATACAAAATTAATTTTAAAGGAGAAGAGATATGTTTGTAGAAGATATGGTACATTTAGGAAAAGTTCGTTCAGAAATAAGAGAAATATTTGAATATGGAAATAAACGTAAACAGGAAATTGGTGCAGAAAATGTATTTGATTTCAGTATTGGTAATCCAAGTGTTCCTGCTCCGGAAAGTGTAAAGAAAGCAATTATTGATATTGTTGAAAATGGCGATCCGGTAGCTACACATGGTTACACATCAGCACAGGGGGATGCCCATGTAAGAGATACAATTGCTAATTATATAAATAAAAAATTTGGAACAGATATAACAAAAGATAATATCTATATGACTTGTGGTGCAGCAGCATCTCTTACAATCGTATTGAATGCAATAATGGAAAAGGATGAAGAATGTATCGTATTTACGCCGTTCTTCCCTGAATATACTATTTTTATTAAGGAGTCAGGTGCTAAGGTTGTACAGGTTCCGGGAGAAGAAGGAACATTTCAGATTGACATGGAAAAATTTGAAGCAGCAGTAAATGAAAAGACTAAAGCAGTTATTGTTAATTCACCTAACAACCCGTCAGGTGTTGTGTATTCAGAAGAAACAATAGTTAAAATGTGTGATATCCTTAGAAAAAAAGAAAAAGAATATGGACATCCTATTTTCTTAATTACTGATGAACCATATCGTGAATTAGTATATGATGATATTGATGTACCATATATGATTAATTATTATGATAATACATTTGTATGTTATTCATACAGTAAAGCATTATCATTACCTGGAGAAAGAATTGGTTACATAGTTGTGTCAAACAAAATGGTTGACAACAAGGATGCATATGCAGCTGTATGTGGAGCAGGAAGAGTATTAGGATATGTATGTGCACCAAGTTTATTCCAGAAAGTTATTGAAAGATGTATTGATGACACAGCAGATATTTCGATATATAAAACTAACAGAGATTTATTATATAACAGTCTTACGGAAATGGGATTTGAATGCGTATATCCCGATGGAGCTTTCTATTTATTTGTAAAAGCCATGGAAGATGATGCAAAGGCATTCTGTGAAAAGGCAAAAGAGCAGGAATTGTTACTTGTGCCTGCAGATAGTTTTGGAACACCGGGATATGTAAGAGTATCATATTGTGTTCAGACTGAGCAGATTGAAAGAGCATTACCTGCATTTAAAAAGTTAGCAGATAGTTATAAGTAAAAATAAATCAATTAGTTATTATAGGAGTTGCAAATTTAATTGGCAACTCCTATAGTATGTAAGTAAAAGATAGTGATATATGATGTTGATGAAGCGTAGTATTACGAGAAATCATGTTATGTGACAAAGAATGCAACATTGCATACTTACATCATAATATTAAAAAATAGGAGGAAAAAAATGGGTCAGTATAGTTGCGAATTTTGTAGCAATTATGTATATGATGAAGAATATGAAGAATATGGATGCGTTGTAAGTATGGATGAAGATGATTATGCAAGACAGTTGCAGAATCCTACGGCAAGCTGTCCGTATTTTTCTTATGGTGATGAATACAGAATTGCAAGAAAGCAATAAGGTGATTTATGACAGAAAATGATTACAGAAAAATAAGTAACAAAATAAGAAAATATAAATATGGAGAGCAGATAGTAAGAAAACTTAATTTATTTTCAACATCTGTTGTTTATATTATTTATATTTTAGTTGTTGCGTTTATGATTATAACTAAGGAATGTGATGTTATAAGGATTGTTGCTGTCACGGCAGTTTCATTTATAGGTGTATCTTATTTTAGAAAAAAATTTGATGCACCGCGTCCTTATACGGTATATAATTATGAACCAATAATAAAAAAGGAAAAAGAAGGGAATTCATTTCCAAGCAGACACGTATTTTCAGCTTTTGTTATAGCAACTACATTCATATATGCTAACTTAGAATTAGGCATATGTTTATTTGCTATAAGTTGTTTGATAGCTGTGTTGCGTGTTATCGGAGGTGTTCATTTTCCAAAGGATGTAATCGTAGGAGCGATTACAGGAAGTATATGTGGGGCTTTAGGAAGTCTGTTATTTATAGCTATTAGATAAAAGCAGATTATAATTATTGAAGGTTAAAAAATAAAATATACAGAATGAAAAGGTTAAAAACCTAATAAGGAGTAACTATGGAAAATAAAAGAGTTAAGGATATGACAAAGGGAAACCCAGCAAAATTACTTCTTCAGTTTACAATTCCTTTGTTGATAGGTAATGTATTTCAGCAATTTTACAATATGGTAGATTCTATTGTTGTAGGAAACTTTGTTGGTGAAAATGCTTTAGGAGCTATTGGTACAACTAATTCATTACAGTTCTTTTTCTTTTCGCTTGTTTTAGGATTATCAGTAGGAATCGGGATTGTAGTTTCACAATACTTTGGTTCAGCAGATGAAGAAAACGTAAAGAATACAATAGGTAACGCAATATGGGCAGTTTCAATTTGCTCAGTATTAATGTCATTAGTAGGATTTTTTCTTGCAAGACCGGCACTTGTATTAATGAATACTGATTCGGCAATATTAGAAGATGCAGTTATATATTTAAAAGTTACTGCAATCGGTTTTATTTGTGTAGGAATGTATAATGGTGTATCAAGTATTTTAAGAGCACTTGGAGATACTAAGACACCACTTACATTTTTAATTGTAGCCAGTTTGATAAATGTAGCATTAGATTTGCTTTTTGTACTCCAATTTAAATGGGGTGTTGTTGGTGTTGCAGTAGCTACGGCATTTGCACAATTGGTATCAGCAGTGGCATGTATTATATATGCCGTTAAATGTACAACATTTTTCAGACTTACAAAAGAAAACTTAAAGATAAAAAAAGCAATATTATATAAATGCTTACAGTTAGGAATTCCGGTTGCATTACAAAATGCATTGATAGCTGTTTCTCTTATTGTTTTACAGGGAGTAGTAAATGGATTTGGTGCAACATTTACAACGGCATTTACAGTTGTTGCAAGAATTGAACAGTTAGTTCAGCAGCCATTTATGTCATTAGGTTCAGCCATTTCTACATTTACAGGACAGAATATGGGAGCAGGAAATATAAAGCGTGTAAAACAGGGATTTTTCTCAGGTACAATTATAAGTACAGTATTTGCATTGGCTGTATTACCAATATTCTGGGGATTTGCACCACAGATAATATCTATATTCGGAAAGAGCCCGGATGTAATTGCAATAGGTACTGTAGGTCTTAGAATAGATAGTTGCTTTTTAACATTTTTAGGATTAATTTATACTACTAGAAATGTCTTGAATGGAGCAGGAGATGCAATGTTCTCATTAATGACAGGAATAGTAGAAATGTGCGGAAGAATATTCCTTGCAAGACCACTTACGATGGTGCCTATGTTTGGAAGATATGGTGTATTTTTTGCAACAGGACTTACATGGTTCTTAAACGGAACAATAAGTTTAGTAAGATATAAACGTGGCAAATGGAAAAAATTAAATGTAATTTCAAAGATAAGTGAGAACTAACAATAAAACGAGGTGATGTATTTGGCAAAATTAATTGAAAATAAAGAAGAAATTGAAAAAGTTATTCTTGTGGCTGTATCATTAGATGACAGCAATGATGCGGATGAATCATTAGATGAGTTAGAAGAACTTGTAAACACTGCAGGTGCACAGGTAGTTGGAAGAACAATTCAAAATAGAGAGGCAGTTCATCCGGGAACTTATGTAGGTAAGGGAAAAGTCGAAGAATTAAAAGATTTGATATGGGAGACACAGGCAACAGCTATTGTGTGTGACGATGAGTTAACACCTGCTCAATATAAAAATTTAGAAGATGAACTTAACGTAAAAGTTATGGACAGAACCTTAATTATATTAGATATTTTTGCAGGCAGGGCAAAAACTGCAGAAGGAAAAATACAGGTAGAACTTGCTCAGCTTAGATACAGATCATCAAGACTTATTGGTATGAAAAATCTGTCAAGACAGGGTGGTGGAATCGGAACAAGAGGTCCCGGAGAAAAGAAACTTGAAGTTGACAGAAGATTAATAAGGGACAGAATTTCTCAGTTAAAAGCAGAAGTTAAAGATATGGAAGCACATAGAAATGTTACACGAGCTAAGAGATCTCAGAATCCTGTGCCTGTAGCAGCAATTGTTGGATATACAAACGCAGGTAAATCTACATTATTAAATACTCTTACAGATGCAAAAGTTTTAGAGGAAGATAAGTTATTTGCTACGCTTGATCCTACAACAAGAAATTATAAACTTCCTGACGGACAGGAGATTTTGTTGACAGATACAGTTGGATTTATCCGAAAACTTCCACATCATTTAATAGATGCATTTAGAAGTACATTAGAGGAAGCAAAATATTCAGATATTATTATACATGTAATTGATAGTTCAAATCCACAGATGGATAAACATATACATGCTGTGTATGAAACATTAGAACAGTTAGACGTAAAAGATAAAATTATAATTACAGTATTTAACAAGCAGGATAGACTTGAAAATAAGCCTATTTTAAGAGATTTTAAGGCTGACTATATTGTTAATGCAGCAATAAAAAATAAAGTCGGTATTGAGGAATTAAATAATGCCATAAGTAAAGCTCTTAAATCAATGAGAGTTCATATTGAAAAGGTATTTTCTTATGCTGATGCCGGAAAGCCTGGTATTATAAGAAAATATGGACAATTATTGAAAGAAGAATATAGAGATGATGGAATTTATGTTGAGGGATATGTTCCGGCAGAAATGATGGACAGACTATAAATAAACAAAGGAGATAATAAAAATGGTAAAGAAAATTAAAAACAATGATTTTAGTGAAGTAGAAGCAAGTAAAATAGCAATAGTTAATTTTTCTGTTACAGGAAATGAGTCATGCCAGATAATGGAACAGATAATTAACGAAACAGCAGATGAATATGCAGGAAAAGTTGATTTTTATAGAGCCAATATTGCTGTAAATCAGGAATCACCTAAAAAATACGATGTTGAAAATATTCCATCTGTAACAATGTTCATCAATGGTAAGATAGATGCTACAAGAACAGGATTCCAGCCAAAGGAAATAATAGAAGCCTGGATTGAAAGCAAATTATAATATTAAAAAATTAAATTCATTTGTGAAATATTAAAAAAGTTTATTTCAATAGTGAAAGATAAAAATATGAGTTTATTTTAATAGTTAAAGGTTAAACTGCTCATTATTAAAATAATAAAAAAAAAAAAATAATAAAAAGATAGATTTTTGAATTAACGTATCGCTTATTAATCGTTTAATTAAATATGAAACGAAGCGATATGAAATTTCCAAATCTATCTTTTTTATTATTTATTAAATTAATTACAATAGCGTTGATTTAAAAACTGATTCCGATTCCAACAGCTCCGGGACCAGTATGACATGCAATACTTGCAGATAAAGGCCCATAGAATACTTTCGCATTTGGAAAAGCTTCTTTTACCATTCCAAGCCAGTTTTCAATTTCTTCTTCTGATAATCCAGCACCTGCGGCACCAACTTTTAACCTGGATATATCATTATGTGAAAAACGACCGGCAATTTCGCTTTTTAAAGCTTCAAGCATCTTATCCTGACACTTTTTCATACTTCTTGCCTTTGCAAATGAATCAAGCTTTTCACCCTGTATTGTTAAGATAGGCTTAATATTAAGCATTGTTCCAATCATTGCAGCAGCAGGAGTGATACGGCCACCTTTCTTCAAAAATTCCAACGTATTAACTGAAATATATATACTTGAGTTATAAGCATCATCTTCTAAAGCCTTTTTAATTTCAGCACCAGATTTGCCTTCGTCAGCAAGTTCTTTTGCTGATAAAACAGATTCTCTCATTGTAACGGAAATTCTGTGGTTATCTGCTACAAATACTTTATCTTCATATTCAAGAGCAAGTCCCATAGCGGCAGAACATGAATTGCTTAATCCGCTTGACATAGGAATATATACAACCTGATCATAATCTCCACTTTCAAGGATAGAGTCCCACATATCCATTACTTCTCCGGGAGAAGGCTGAGATGTGGAAAGATTTTTACCAACGGTCAAAGCTTCATAGAATTCCTTCTCAGTTATATTTATACCTTCATAATAAACTTTATCATCAATAATTATCGGCATAGGAATGACAAAAATTCCTAAAGATTTTCCTTCTTCAGTTGTAATACCACTATTGGTATCAGTCATAATAGCTGTGCGCATTTGATTCTCCTTGTAAAATAAATTTATAATTTAACAATTTGTAAAATGATTTATTATATAGCCCAATTAGGCACTAGTTAAATTATTTTAACATTAAATACAGTGATTTTCAATATTAATAAATTATAAATCTCAATTAATTAAAGCCACATCTGATACAATAACAACTGAAAATAGTTATTTTTAATAAATATCAAGGTCAGATGTATAGTCAGAAATATAGGAATCTGACGAATCAAAATCTGAAGAGTCGTAGTCCGATGAATCAATGTCGGATGCATCAAAATCTGAAGAGTCGTAGTCCGATGAATCAATGTCGGATGCATCAAAATCTGAAGAGTCGTAGTCCGATATATCAAAGTCAGAAGTATTATAATCAGATGCATCAAAATCAGAGAAATTATAATCAGATGCATTATAGTCATTATTTAAAGATGAATAATAACCTAAAATGCCTGATACTATATCTGAGTATGAAATATCAAGATTTGCTCTTGAAGCAAAATCATTAATAAATGATTCAATGTTAAAATTAGAAATATAGTTATCTAGCGCATTTGAGTCAGAAACATCGATAAATGTTGAATTAGTATCAGGAAAATCGATATCAGCTTTGTTTGTAGATTCCTGTTTAATTGTTAATGTACCACAACTGTTTTCTTTATCTAGGGCCTCAACTTTAACCAAACTGCTTAAAAGAGATGTTTTTACTGATAAATTCAATTTATAGTCTTCTAAATCTTTGTAAGTAGTAGTAAAAGTTATATCGCCATTAAATGTTCCCTCTAACAATTTAGAAACATCACCATTAGATACTGTTGCGTTTATTGTTACTTCTTCAGTTGGGAAAGTAATTACAAAATCTCCACTAAATTCAGTTAATGTAGATGAACCTTTTCCTTTAACTAAAAATACTACCTTATCGCCTTCTTTAATAGTTGACTCAATTCCTAAAGAAGTTGCTTTTATAGCACGTTTATATTCCATGGTGTATGTTTTATCAGCTGTAATAGTTATTGTACGTCCAATAATATTTCCTTTGTTATCAACATAAACAAACATATCTAATAAGTCTTCATATTTTGTAAATTCTTCTTTTGATTCTTCAAGTTCCTGTATAAGTGAATCAATATTTTCAGAATATGATTTAGAAGTGACATCATTTAAGTCTGAAGAAGAATCAATTGATTTAATGTAATCAATCATATCATCAATGATAGATTGTATATCTTTATCATCTTTAGCAGTTTCTAATATAGTATGAATAGAATCATAAAGTTCCTGACCACTCATTTTAACTGTAAGTCCTATACAATCCTGAGTTATACTATTTGCAGTTATAGTTGTTTTAGTTTTTTCTACATTACTAACTGAGTTGACAAAAAGATTTGAATATTTTTTTAATATAGATTCGAGTTTTTCGGGTTCAGGATATAAATCAGAAAAAGAACCAAGTGATTTTAATGAATCAATATTAATATCATATTCTTCAGAGTTAAGATATGAAGAAAAATCTAAATAAGAGTCAGAAATTTCAGGAATCTGACTATATATTTTTGCATTGTCAAAATCAATAAAAGCATTACCTGAAATAAGGTTAGCATCATTGATTTTTGCAGCTAGGGTAACAGCATCTTTTGAATTGTCAAATGAAGATTTGTAAGTCAATTCTGCTGAATTAATCTGATTTAATTTAGAATTTATTTTTCCTAATTGATCTTTTAATTCGTCACTGAAATCTAAATGTATAGATGCAGTTGATGAGTATTTTTTTGAAGTTATTAATTTATAAGCAGTAGAGTAGGATTTAATACTGTTATCAATGTCATTGTTAATATTATTGTTTTCAACTCTGTGATAATAATCTTCAGGTTTAGCAAATTTTTCCTGAAAAATATTAGAAATAACGCTTCTTGAAGCGTAAACAGAACCACCAATTACGGCGACAAGTATAACTGCAATAATAATTACAGGTATAAATTTCTTTTTCTTTGGTTGTGTAGATGTTTCAAATTCGTTCATAAGCCCTCCTTTTTATTTATGTATTAATATAATATACATCATATAGATAATTTGTTACCTCTAAACTATAAAAGATATTAAGAGTTATGTCAATATATGTTGAAAAATGAGAAAATAGAAGTTAAAATTTGAAATGAATTAAGTATAGCACGGAACAATCCGTATGCATCAAAGCTGGGGGATTTTGACTCCGGCATCATTGTATTTAAATAGAATTAATAGAGAATTAATTAAAAAAGAGGAATGAAAAAAATGAACGGTTACAAAATATTAGAAAATAATCTTATAGATATAATAAAAGAAGAACAGGCAAAACTTGGATATCGAAAGGAAAAAATCAGATTGTATTATCCTTTAAGTTCACTTAATAATATGTTTTCAAGTCAAGATAATGTTTATGAAATGGCTGAAAGATTAAAAAAACTGTCAGAGTATACTAATGAAACATTAGGAGAAATAAACGTGTCAAATAAGGCTGATAGATTTTGCTTTTATATAAGTGAACAAGGTGTTGAATATGTTTATAATAATACTAAAGAAGATGAGTTTATTAAAAAATTAATTGAATTGGTTGGAAAGCATGAAACAAAGATGCAGGATATAGAAAATTTATTCCTTTCTAAATCATCAAAAGTCCATATAGAAAAGATGGAAGATAATGAGTTTGATACACTTATATATTTTGAGGAGGATAGTGAAGATACGTATTATTATTGCTTTAAAAATGAAGGCTTCCATATAATATATCATAGATTTTTGTCAGATGATTATAAGGATATATATCAATAAAAATAAAATAAACTTAACATGAAAACTTCCCGTAAAATTTGATATTTTTTTTGGATATTTAATGAAGAAAAATATATCAAATTTCACAGGAAGTTTTTGTATTTAAGCATATTATATAGTGTAGAGTACAGATTATTATAAATAACACGACCATATAAATTGTTATATGAGTTCGTTAGCCAAAGCTTCGAGAGAAGCGATGTCTGTATCTTTTAAAGTTGATTTGATTGTTACCATATTTTCACAATAGGTTAAATCTTTCATTCCGTCTAGAATAGATTTCATAGACTTTCCAGCCATTGGAGCCCATGAACCGTTTTCAATGATTCCAATTTTACGCTTTTGATAATTCTTGTGAGCAAGTCTGTTAAGAAAATCTTCCATAGGTGGAAATACACCACCATCATATGTAGCAGCAGCTAAAACCAACTTATCATATCTAAAAGCATCTTCAATTGCTTCAGCCATATCATCTCTTGCTAAGTCAGTAAATGCAACTTTTTTGCAACCCTTTTCTTTTAAAATATCAGCGAGTTTTTCAGCAGCCATTTTTGTGTTACCATGAATTGATGCACAGACGATAAGAACACCTTCATCTTCAGGTCCATAACTGCTCCATGTAAGATATTTTCCAATATAGTAATCTAAATTTTCATTAAGTATTGGACCATGTAATGGACAAATGGTTTTAATGTCAAGAGTAGAAGCTTTTTTTAGTAATGTCTGAACGGGTGCACCGTATTTGCCGACAATATTAAAATAGTATCTTCTCGCTTCACAAGTCCAGTCTTCATCAGCAGATAAAGCACCAAATTTGCCGAATCCATCAGCAGAGAAAAGAATCTTTTCGCTTACTTCGTATTCAACCATAACCTCAGGCCAGTGAACCATTGGAGCCATAATAAATTTTAATTTATGAGAACCTAAATCAAGTTCATCTCCTTCTTTAACAACTAAACAACGGTCAGAGAGATTATCAATGTCAAAAAACTGAGGCAACATAGCAAATGCTTTAGCACTAAGAACTAATTTGACATTAGGATATTTGTCTATGAGATTCTTTATATTAGAAGAATGGTCGGGTTCTAAATGTGAAATAATAAGATAATCGACGTTTCTTCCAGCTAATTGAGAGTTGAGGTTAGAAAACCATTCAGAAGTTTTTCTTGCATCAACAGTGTCCATAACAGCAGTTTTATCATCAAGAATTAAATAAGAATTGTAAGAAACACCATTAGGTACGATGTATTGGCTTTCAAATAAATCAATATCAGTATCATCAACTCCGATATATTTTATAGAATCTGAAATATAAGTATTGTTCATTTTTAAAATTCCTCCTGTAATGTATTGAGCTTGCCTTTTTGCTGGTGGATAGTCATCCCATTTATTGCTTATATGGGGTGGGGCTAAGGTCTTTCACCCACTTGTGAGTAAACTAATGTGGGCCTAAACCTTTTGAGCCAAATATCATAAATATATTATAACACTTAGAACATAGAATGAGAATAAAAACACGCCTCAAAAAAGAGACGTGTTTATAGTTGAATTATAACTTGTGTAATCAGTAATGCCGTGACCAATATTTGGATAAAAATTTGAATAAATGACATCACTTAAACAAATGACAAATAAAATTCCAAATATGATAGAAATATAACGTAGTCGTATTTTGGCAAGCATGTTGTCTAAAATAGGGGCAATAAAATATACGATTGCAAGCCCACCAATTCCAAACATAAGTAATCCTTCTGCACTAATTCTGCCTTGTAAATTTAAAAAGTAACCACTGTAATCCCACCATTTTTGACCATTATGAGTAAATTCTAAATAACATGATGTTAAATATTCAACAAATCCACATAGAAGAATGATAGCAAAAAATTCTATTAAAGGTGTTTTACGGTATATATTTAAGAGAATAAGCATCATTAGAGCTCCAACACCGTAAATAGGAAGCCATGGCCCATGAAGAACTCCCCGGTTAACAAATTCACCATCAGATATAAAATGAAAGCTTACTTCCCATATCCAACCTATAATAGAAAAAATAAAAAACATTGAAACAAGAGATGGAATGGAATAATGTCTTAAATAGTGCAAATGAGCAAGCTTACTATCTTTCTCGATTTCGGGAATGGGAAAGAGTCTTGATGGATAAGATTTGTTCTTTAAAATGGACTCCATTGAATCGAAAATCATCCTTTTTTCTTCTAAATCCCAAAATTTTTCTTCATCTTCTTTCCTATATAAAGTGATGCCAAAGACATTTGCCATAAATGATTTAAAATCAGAAGTATTATTTATAACTGATTCTGTTTTTTTCATTGTAAGTACGTCATTATATGTGGCTGCTAAAAGATCACTGTCTGCAAATGCATATAAATATGTATCGTTTAATAATTCAGAATTATGAAGCTGATTATTTTTTGATAGTCTTCTAAGGCCGGCATAATACTCACAAAAAGTTGCTGTAATATATGGATTGGTAAAAAATACATTTGAAATTCCAAAAGTGGCATAACCTAAAATGTACCATGGTAAAAATGTAAATTCTAATTTAAAACATTCGAATTTATGACCGTTCATCATATCTCTTGATAGTTTTATTGCATCTTTCCAGGATATTGCAGGATTTTCAGCAACAATATAAGAAACCATGTAGTAAGAATATCTTTTTATAATCCCTCCTATAATGGTCATATTCCATAAAACCTGAAATAGCCATGTCATAAACATAACTATAGATACGTTTGTCGACTTTTTTACACGAAGAAAAAATATAAATCTTCTTATTGGAATTTTATAGTATGTACGGCTTTCCAAAAAAATTCTTCGTAGTATCGTTTTATAAATATTGATAAAGAAAAACCAAAAACTAAAGAATATGCCAAAGGAAAGAATTATAAAAAGTGGAAAAATAATATTGGTAGATAAACCAATGCTTCTGATTGCAGCAATTAAATTAACAATTATTGATCCTGATGCAATACCATTTAAAAGACCGGCGAGTATGCCACGGCTTCTCCCAAGAATAGGATTACAGTCTTTTTCTTTTTCCTTTATAATATATTCATGTGAAAGTTCTTTTCCACCAATAGTATCACCTTCTAATGCTTTAATAACAGCAGAAGAAGCAGAATGGTTAAGTATACCGATTGAAGTTGAAACATGAGATGGAAGATATTTAACGTTACTGTCATTGTATTCTGATATAAAACTTAATGAATTTGAAAATTCTACTCCGATAAAAGATGCTAAAAGACATACAGCAATAAGTAGTATATAGTGTTTCTTTATTGTAGATTTTGCATTATTTTTCATTTGTTTGTTAGTAAGCATAAATTCCTCTTTTTATTAGTTTTAATAGTTTATAAATTTACATTTAATTATAAGGTAAAAATTAGAGTAAGTGATGATATAAGGGGATAATTAAGCAAAAATTAATAAAATGTTTAGAAATTAGTGCAAAAAATAGTGTCTAAGGTTGTTCATTTGCAAAATAAATAGTAAAATACGTGGTGGAATAATGAAAAAGTGACAGATTTTTACAATTAAGTTACTTTATTTTACATAATAAATTAAGTTAGAGGAGATAACAAATGCCGGTATTTGATTTTAGTAGCGCACCAGTAGATAAGGAAGAAGCAGTATGTACATACACAACATTTAAATCAAACAATTCAGTCCCATCGGGTGATAAGCCGATAATGGTACTTGATAATAGCAAAAAGAAATGGAATCATCATTCAAGTGGAATTTTTACAAATCCATGTAAAAGAACTTCATTTGAATTTAACGAAGATGATGGTACTGTAAGTGCTAACATTTTAAAGATAGATTCAAGATTTGTAAGTTTACTTAAATGGTTAGGTGAAAATCATATTAATGTTCGTCTTTCAGGAGAAAATAACGAAGAAGGATATGCAGTGTATAAAATTCGTGAAACATTATCAGGTGGTGGTACAAAACTATCAGCAGAAGACGGATTCCTTCAGTTTATGATTGACAGATTGTTAGCAAGTAATGCACCTTCAGAAGAAGTCATTGATGATGACATGGATGAAGAAGGCGACAGCATGAAGCTTACAAGTATTCAAAGCATTACTGATTTTATGAATTGCGCAGGCAGAACATTGCCTGACAATATTAGATTGTGGGCAAGAAGAAACCTTGCAGTTGCACGTTCAAGTGAAGTATCTCAGGAAGAAAGACATCATGCACAGAGAGCACTTTCAATAATGATGAATATCCAGTGGAAGAATAATTATTTTGAAGCTATTGACCCTGATGAAGCACGTAGAATATTAGATGAAGAATTATATGGTATGGAACGTGTAAAACAGAGAATTATGGAAACAATAATTCAGATTAACCGTACACATACGCTTCCTGCATATGGACTATTATTAGTAGGACCGGCAGGAACAGGAAAATCACAGATTGCATATGCAGTTGCAAGAATATTAAGACTTCCATGGACAACGCTTGATATGAGTTCAATTAATGACCCTGAACAGCTTACAGGAAGTTCACGTATATATTCAAATGCGAAACCGGGAATTATTATGGATGCATTTTCAATGGCAGGTGAGTCAAATCTAGTATTTATTATAAATGAGTTAGATAAAGCATCATCAGGAAAGGGAAATGGAAATCCGGCAGATGTTTTACTTACACTCCTTGATAATTTAGGATTTACGGATAATTATATGGAATGTATGATTCCTACAGTAGGTGTATATCCTATTGCAACAGCAAATGAAAAAGATCAGATTAGTGCTCCATTAATGTCAAGATTTGCAGTTATAGATATTCCTGATTATACATCGGAAGAAAAGAAGATAATCTTTTCTAAGTTTGCACTTCCAAAAGTGTTAAAACGTATGAGCCTTAAGGAAAATGAATGTATTATGACAGATGAAGCATTAGATGAAGTTATTGATATATATAAGAATACAAGTGGTATAAGAGATTTAGAGCAGGCAGCAGAACATATAGCTGCAAACGCTTTATATCAGATAGAAGTAAATGATGTAAATTCAGTTGAATTTAATGCAAAGATGATTAGAGAATTACTTGTATAAATTTAAGTGGGCATTCTATGAATGCCGCGGGCTTAAGGATTGCAGAGCAATCATTAAGAAATGCATGCATGAATGAATGGCATTCCCGGAGTTGTTTGGGGATGCCTTTTTTCTGGCAATTAGGAAGAAGGTCTATGAAGAGGCAAGGAAAAGTCATCCGAAGCGATGGCAAAAAAAAAGAGACTGGAGTTTTTCAGAAGAAGAATGGTTAAATCAAAAACAAAAAAGAAACAAAAAATGAGGTAAAAGCCTCATAAATTAAAAAGAAAGGAAAACGGGGTGAGTGACAACTACCAAAAAAAATTCCGTGATGAAAAACAATAGAATTGGTAAGTAATTGCTCATAGGAAAATGAAGATAAAATAAGAAATGGAAGCAGTCAAAGGTGAAATTTTGGCTGTTTCTTTTTATGTAGTGCATTTCAGATTTCTGTATAGAAACCATACGGAAATCCAATAGCGGAAAATCCATTGGTGTATGGTTGTTAAAGTTTATTAGTAGTGGAAATTGGAAAATCGTATGGAATCCGTGCGGAAAATTTATAGTGGAAAATTTATTCCTATATGGATATCACTATATTTCCGTATGGAGCAGGGGTATTAGGGGCTGTTCCCCTAGCAAGAGGCACTTTGCTTTACAAAATGCGTATCTTGCCAAGGACAGTAAGGGGAAAAATGGGTAATTTTTGAAAAATTTTATTAAAGCGAAAAACTGGGAAATGAAGATGCAAGATTGGTAAATTTAGGGTGTGAATGTATTAATGCGTATGGTAGAATTGAAGCAGTGGATATGGAATGGTTTGAATTACCTATCATTTCTTGAGAATGGAAAGAATTAGTTTGTTACATGAATATCCAAGCAAGGAGGTATTTTTGATGAATTTCAAAGTGTGCAAACTCACAAAAGATATGTCAGATGATTACATTGACTATTTTGAACATAGAGCATTTTCTGATGGAAACATTCAAAAAGGCTGTTATTGTGTCTGGCATCATTGGACTGATAAGCACGAGCAGGAGCGAGGTTTAATGCCGGAGAATGAAAGAGCATATCGCAAAAGAGATTATGCAAAAGAATTGATAGAAAATGGTATCTTGAATGGTTTTGTAGCTGTCTATGATAATCAAATTGTTGGGTTTTGTAATGCAGATACAAAAGATAATTATTTTCGATTAAGCAGAGAGAATTCTCCATATAGTTGGAATGGTGTTGATGAAAGAGATAAAATACTTTCTATTGTATGCTTTACCGTTGAGCCGGATATGCGTAGGATAGGAATTGCAAAAGCACTGCTGGATTGTGCCTGTCAGTATGCAAAGAAAAATGGATACGATTATATTGAAGGGTATCCGTCACAGGGAGAGCTTTCTATAAATGATTGTGGTGGTCCAGTATCAATGTATGTAAATAAGGGATTTGATATTATTGAAATTCCTAATGGTTTGATTGCAAGAAAGAAAATACAAAAGTAAAAGATTTTTATTATCGGGAGGATATTTATATGGAATGGGGTAAAAAAGTTATTGAGAAAGCATTAGAATATGCTAACTACGAATGGATTGCAACAGAAAAGAATTTAAAGCATGGGACAGATTCTAATGGCGTAGAAGTAGATACACCGGATACCACTTGGAAAGGTAAAATTTTGAACTGTGGTTGGTGGAAACCGAATCAAAAAAATATAGGTGTGGCATACGGATGGGGATTAGCTTCTACTATAGAGGAGTTTAAAAAAGGAATTTCCGAAGGAAAATATGTTGGAAATGTACCGGAAGATAAATCAAGAGACGTAAGCTACGATTGTGTAGGAGTAGATTGCTCTGGCTTGTTGACTGTGTGTTGGGAGTTGCCTAAAAAAATATCTACGAGAATTATTCCTGATTACGCAAATGTAATTGAAAGCATTGATGAAATTCAGCAGGGAGATGTATTAGCTAAAATAGGAAGTCATGTTATGTTTTTCAAAGAGTTTGTGGATGATGAGAAAAAAGAAATAATTATTATAGATGCTACAAGAAGTACAGGGAAGGTATCTGTGAGAAAAGAAAATGTAGTCGAATTATTTTGCAAGGGGTATAAGATATATCGGAAGAAATAGATTAAACAATAAATGATGTTGAAAAACAAAAAATATCACTTTGAAAAATGCAGGAGACGAATGATGGAAAATAATTTTTTGGAGCAATATTATAATTTATATGATGAAGATGGAAGATTGTCATCAAAGCATGGTAAGGTTGAATTCATTACTACGATGAAATACATACATGATTATGTAAAGCCGGGAGCAAAAGTTCTTGAGGTTGGAGCGGGAACCGGAAGATATTCTATTGCATTGTCACGTGAAGGCTATCAGGTGCAGGCAATGGAATTAATAGAACATAATATTGAAGTTTTCAAATCTAAGTTGACGGATAATGAACATATAGATATCAAACAGGGAAATGCCTTAGACTTATCAGTCTATGACAATAATTACTTTGATGCGATACTTATTTTGGGCCCAATGTATCATTTATACAACGAAGAAGATAAAGTACAAGTATTGAACGAAGCAAAAAGGATTTTGAAGAAGGATGGATATATTTTCGTGGCTTACTGCATGAATGAACCAACGATAATCCAATGGGCATTTGCTGACGATGGCAATAATATGCTGGAGAGTTTGTCAAATAATATGTTGACGGACGATTTTGCTTGTATTTCCAAACCAGCTGATTTATTTGAATTAGTTAGAGTAGAAGATATTGAAAGACTAAGTGAAAAATGTGAATTAACTAGAATTAAGTTTATTGGAACAGATATGTTTTCGAACTATATCAAAGAGCGGATTGAGGAATGGTCCGATGAAGTATATGAGATCTATTTAAAATACCATTTTTCTATATGCGAAAGAAGTGATGTGATAGGGTTAAGTAATCATACGTTAGATATTTTAGTGAAGTAAATGCGAAATTGAAAGGAAAATCATGAAGAAATTAATAGTGCTAAGTTCTGCATGTGGTGTTGGAAAATCCACAATAAAAGAGAAACTCAATAAGAAAAAATTATTAGAAAATTATGCCTGTATTGACACCGATGAAGTTGGCATTAATTGGTGGGATTATGCAGGAACGGAAAATGAAGCAAAGTTCAGTGATGATTGTATTGCCGAGGCAGTAAGAATGTCAGGCGAGAAAAATCTGCTTTTTGTAACTTGTATGAATCCCTATGATTTCTATGGAAAGGTTCATATTCCATCGGAAATAGCATCTACGTTCTTTATTGGGATGACCTGTTCTGATGATGAAATTACGAGACGGTTAAAAGCCAGACCAGCAGAGAGAATGTGCGGAAGTGATGAGTTTATCACAGGGCAGATTCAGTATAATAATTGGTTTAAAGAGAATGCGGGAAAATTTCAGTTTTACATAGATAATACAGATTTGACGATTGATGAAACTGTGGAAGAGATTGCAAGATTTGCCAGAATGATTTGAATTCTTCACGTTTACATGTGGATATTTGAAAAGGACAATTTAACATATAATGGGAGAAATAACAAATGAATGAAATAAAGATTGAAGATTATATCTGTGAAAAATTGTCTTTAGATGAACAAAAAATCGCCCTAGACTTTGTTGATTATTTGGAAAAAGAAAAATTTATATTTGTTAAGGACAATGGCTATTGGAAAGATAAATTTATTATCTGATAAAATATTAGAATGAAGGTATCTGTTTTATTGTAATAAAAGATCCAGAAGAACCGGAAAATCATTGGACTGCATGGTCAGATGATATGGATTCAAAATGGTTGAAAGAAATTCCTGAGGATGAAGAAATTAAGGAACTTGCCTGGAAACATGTAGATTTATGTGGAAATTGCGGTTCGTGTAGTGGTGGTACACGGAAAGTGATTTTTGGAAAAGAGTTTGAAAAAGTTTGTGGATGTACTTTTAGAATTGACAATCCTAATTCAGAGGATTTGAAGTTTATGAAAATTATGGTACAAATAAGGAAAAAGGAAATTGCGAAATGAAATATATCATTCGGGAGGCGACGAACAAAGATACGGAATTTATTTGCAGAATCAATAAATATACAATGGGATATGACTATCCAGAAGAAAAGACACAATATTAATTGAAGAAAGTTTTGTGTGATGGTAACCCAAAAATTTTTGTGGCTGAAATAGAACATTTAGTGGTTGGTTATGTTCATACAACAAAGTATGATTTATTGTACGCAAATTCAATGGTAAACATTATGGGATTGGCAGTGTTAGAGGAATATAGACACAATGGAATTGCAACAAAACTGATGGATTCGGTTGAAGAATGGGCGAAGAATATTGGTGCAGATGCTATCAGACTTACATCTGGAAAAGAACAAGAAGAATCACACAAGTTTTATAGTAGTATTGGCTTTGAAAAGAAGAAGGAGCAGATAAATTTTGCAAAAAAAATTGAGATAGGAGTAGGTTATTTGAAAACATTATATGTAGGATTTAAAGGTATTCATAATTCTTCTAACAAATTAGTTCAGAATCTTCAAGGAGAAAAATATTTTCTGACAAACTCCTTTAAGGGATTAAAAAGGGATATTGAAAATCTGGTGGGAGAATATGAACAGGTTTATATGTTTGGATTGGATAAAGCATTAAAGGATTCGGTTCGTATAGAAAAATGTGCAGAGAAAGATGGAGAACGAATTTATACGCAAATGCAGTTATCTGGAATAGAAGAATGTTTGAAAAATAATGCAATCCCATACAGTGTATCGCACAATTCGACGCATTATTTATGTAATGAAGCCTACTTTTATATGTTGAAAAAGATGAATGGACATGTAGTCTTTGTCCATATTCCATCAACAAAAAATCTGACAGAAGAGATGTTACAAAAGTTAGTTTTAGTTTTTGAACAAAAAGGATGATTTTACTATGAGAGATTTTATATTTATTATAGGAGCCAGTGGTATTGGAAAAACGACACTAGCAACGAAATTATATGAACATTACAAGGGTGCGTATGTTGAAATGAGTATGATTCCATAGTTCGGAGTGCCTGAAGGTGTCGATGAGGGTTTGTTTGAAGAGCAGGTTTGCTGGGAGTCTTGTGTGACTCAAGTGAAAAAGTTCTGGGAACTTGGCATAAGAAATATTGTTGCTCTAGACTTTGACGATTTAAGAACAAGAGATATTCCAGAGGTGTTCAAAGGATTTAATTATATTACGATAAAACTTGTTTGCAGTGATTATAGACAAAATTATGAACAGATGAAAAATAGAGAAAATGGACTTATAGATTTTGAATTGTTAGAGAAAATGAGTCAAAAAATTAATGCAAGAAAATGCTTGGTGAATGAGTTTGAACTGGATATTGCAGAAAAAACAGTCGAGCAGGTTTTCATAGAAGCGTTAGAGATAATTGAACATAAGGCAATAAAAATGGAGTATGACTATGTAAAACCTAAAAAAGAATTGTTTTATTCTTGGGTTTTCAGTAATGGTTTACGGTAAAAGGATTTGAGGATGAAAATAATTAAGTATGAAGAAAAATATCGTGACGATATGATTTTTATGATATTAGAAGCGAAAAATGCATTAGGACGAGTTCCGGGATTGAATGAGGATTTGTTGGATAGTGAGCAGCATAATGACCGCAAAGATATTGTGGAGGAGTACAAAGCAAATCGAATTGATTATACAGATGTTCCAGAGGAAGAAAATCCCTTCTCTCAACTACCATATGTGTATAAGGCTTTGGACTTTATGAAAATCAAACACACAGAGGTCATTGGGTATGAAACGGATGATGTGATTGCCAGTTATGTGATAAGATATAGTAGAAAAATTTCCTGTCTGATTTCATCTTGAGACAGTGATTATTTTCAGTTAATCAATGAGTCAGTGAATGTTCTGCGTTACAGAGGAAAGAAAACAATGTTGTGTGATGTAGATTTTATTCAAAATAAATTTGGAATTGCACCAGAAGTCTATGAAGATTTTAAATCGTTAATTTGTTAGTGGATATGCAATAGCATATGAAGATATTATACAGTATATTATGACTATTATCCTACAGGAAGAAGTGATAGTTGAATCTACAAGAAAGTCTGTTCTGAGTTTCCCAGAAATTGCGATTCGTGAATTGTTGGCAAATACGATGATACACCAGTCACTGTAACAGAGGGGAACCAATCCTATGGTTGAGATTTTTAGTGACAGAATTGAATTCTCTAATGCAGGTTCGCCATTGGTGTCTATTGAGCGTATTGTTGATACTGTTCCGGTATCGAGAAATGAGAATATGGCAGGGTTTATGCATAAATGTGGTATTTGCGAAGAACGTGGAAGTGGATTTGACAAAATCGTTGCGGCTACAAGTCATAACGAGATGCTGGCACCGAGAATAGAAAATCAAAATAATCAATTTACAAAAGTTGTCCTATTTGCAAAGGTTCCGTTTAATATTACTACAAAAGAAGATAGAATTAGGACATGCTATATGCAGGCATGCTTAGCATATGTCAATTTTTCAGCAATTAGTAATGCAGATATAAGGGAAATTTTTGGACTTTCTGATAAAGATAAAGTGAAAATATCAAGAGTTATTAAGGATACTATTGAAAAAGGTCTGATTAAGCCATTAGATCCTAATACGGCACCGAGATATATGAAATATATACCTCATTGGGCGTAATTTAAGTTTCATTAAGTTTCGCTAAGTTGCAAAAAATACTTAAATCGTGAAATGGGAACGTGAAAAGGGCTTAAAATAGGGGGAAATATAAAATATTGAAAAGAATTTAAGTTTCTGTAAGTTTCAGAAAAGCAAATGTCCTCACCACTTATTTTTCAAGAGATACGAAAATTGCAGAGTTTTGTAAGGCATATAAGTATATCAAGGAGTTTGGAGAAGGTGTTGATCGTATGTATCGGAAATTGGAAAAAGAAGGATTGCTAGTATCAGAATTTTAGCAGAAGGATTTTATGTTTTACATGACGGTAAAAAATAAGAGTGTTGTTTTAAATGACAAAAAAGTGCCTGTTGGAATAGAAAAAGTGTTAAACGATACTATAAAAGTGTCAAATACTCAGCAAAAAGTGTTATTTGGTAAACTAATTCCGTATTAGAAAATTCTGCAACAACACGAATTATGAAAAAAAATATTGTGAAGTTGTTTGAAGTATTAGATGAAAATCAAGTCTTTGGACGGAGAAAGTTATGGAGATTCTGGATTATGAAATCCATAATGCAGGAAAAGTGATGATGAAAGAATTTCAAATAATCTAACCAGTTAAAGGAAAGGGATATATATTTTTACATTTTGTAAAAAGAAAATGTAATCTGAACTTATCAAAAATAAGTTGAAAAATTTTATCATATATGTAAACACTTTTAGCTAAATATTGTAAAATGAAGTTAATTGATGAAAGAAAAATTTACGGGGGAGTAGTGTGATGATGCTGTTTGTTAGGTAGTGGTTAATTAATACAAATATTATTTAGAAGTAATAGACAGTATCTGAATCTAATGAGGAATAGTCTCTCGTAGATTTGGGTGCTGTCTATTGCTTTTTTATTATATTAGAGCATAGGTAATAAACTAAATAATTTCAGAGCTAGTTATCGACGAAAATAAAGAACTTAAAGAACAGATAAGACTGCTTAATAAAGATATTAATTTGTATAAGGGGGATATCCTAAATCTTGATACAAAATTAAAAAATGTTGAACAAGAAAATACAAAAATCAAATCAAGTTTTTGGTATAAGATATTCGGTAAAAAGAAATAGGCTGATTAAAAGTAGTAATAAAGGGCGACAATTAATTTTCTTTAAATTTTTTACAGTTCCATTTACAAATCCTACACCACATTCTATAATATTCTCAGGTGAACAATCAAACGAATCACACTGATACACATTTGATACACTTTCGTCAAAGAAAAAAGATTAATACAGAATACTTTGTAAAATAAGTGGATTAAAGAATATAAAACAGAAACAAAAATGTTACTGCTTCTTTCCGATAGGACCGTGAAGGTGGTAGAACAGTAGGTTCAGGTAAAGTAGCAACTATCATCGAGTAGTAAATATTATCTAAAAACTTTGGCTCTGCCCTTTATTTATAAGGGGTTGAGCTTCTTTAGATTTTAGAGGAAAATTTCCGTGCACTTATTTTGCACTTAATAATCCACTCAGAAGTTGCAGTGCACTTGACAAAGAACATTGTATCAGGCTGTCTTTGATATTTTTCTCTGTTCCTTGTCGTGTGCTGTGGTTATTGACTTCGCAATTATATTCATGGACAAAAAAGTGAAAAAAATATTGTGCAATGATATTGCTGTGATGTTTGAAACAGATAGTGAGTATCGACAAATGTTTGAAACAGATAGTGAGTATCGACAAATGTTTGAAAAGGAAAATAATCTGATAGTATTTGACAGCGAAGGGATGTTAACAGAAGGAGCATATGTTGCTTATATTTAATTAATGATAGTACAGACGGAACATGCTTATTGCGATATATTTGTCGGAAATAATTATCCGATTGCGTTTGAATGGGATACGAAGGCAATAGACTGGTTTTTACATTTATATAAATAAAAAGAAAGTTTCCTGTGAAGAATGTCAAAGCGATTATGGCAGATAATATCAAATGGGCAGATAAGGTGGGGATGATAACAGCAACGAAATTGTTAAAGCGATTTGAAAGTCTGGAGAATGTTTTGGATAATGCGGAACAGATTGACAAATCGAGTATCTGAAAATCCGTTATAGAAAGTAGGGATAGGCTGAGGAAAAATTATCAGATAATTAAATTGACTGACAGAGCAGAGATTACATTTATGTTAGAGCAATTGAAGTATAGTGGAGAGAGATTTAAAACGAATGATGTGTTATAAGGCATCAGGTTAAAGTAGAGGCAAACATAATTGTGCTTCAAGCTTATAATTGTAATTAAAAATCAAAGACGGTTGTATGTAAGGAAGAAACATAATTAAGCTCAATTTAGTGTTGGATGATTCGGTTTAAAAGAAAGGAACAGAATAGAACTAGTGAAAGGTTATAATCTAATTGCAGTATTTAACAAAACAGAAGATAAATTACTAATGTGTAGAAGAAAGAAAAATCCGTATAGGAACTTAGTGAATCTTGTGGGTGGGAAAATTGAGAAAAACGAAAATGGAATGCAGGCAGCATATAGAGAACTTGAAGAAGAAACATCAATAACCAGTGATGATATTAAACTTACACATCTGATGGATTTTACATATTATAGAGAAGATTGTTTCATAGAGGTTTATTTTGGAAAGCTGAATAAAGAAGTAGAAGTTATTGGCGACGAAAATGAATTGTTTTGGTCAGATTTAGATAAGGATTTTTCAGATGAATCAAAGTATGCAGGAAATGGTAATATTGACCATATTTTGAAAGTGGTAAAAATTACTGAAAGATAAAATCAAGTAGCTTGTTTTGATACTGGAATGATATTTAGAGCAACTCATGGTTGCAAAAATTCCAATCAAACTTGGTAGACGAAAATGGATTGATTTATTACAATTAGGAAAAACATCTGGAGAAAAAATGTATTTAGCCTCAAGGATAAACATAACTGCTGAAGGAGAAATATGAATGTTCTCATATTTTCCTAATAACTCAGTAAAATGTTCAAAATTGGCACCATGGTATTTTGTGAGGTACAAATAAACAACAAGATTGCTTGTTTTGGTTGGAATGGTGTTAGAAGGCTTTCTGCCTCTGTTACCATGAATAAAGTACGATTTGCCATGTTCCCTGTAGCCTTTAAGTAAGCGATTGACATGCCTCACAGTACAGCCAAGAGTAATGGTCACTCTTTGTTTGTTTGGGACTGGGTGATCAGCCAATGCCTTGATTATTTCATATTTCTTTTGCTCATCCATTGATAATGTTACCTTTCTGATAATAGTCACCTCCATCTGTTGATGGAAGAATTATACTACATTGGGACATTTCCCCTTGTGGTATATTAGGACATTATCAAAAATGGTTCATAAAAATGAGTTTAATATTACATTGGTACTTGACCACTATACCATCTTTATGATAAAACTGGCATACATAAGGCTATAGATGAAGCAATCAGAGTTACAAAGAAAGATGGAATTGTTATTATTGCATTTCTTTCTGTATATGCGATTATTTTTGATGTTTATTTGAATGGAAATATAAGTGCTGGATTAGAAGAAAATTTTGAACAAGATTATAAGGTAAAGCATTTTGAAGAACAACTTTTTACAGGGTATGATATTGCCGAATTTGAATAACTTTTTGAAGAAAAAAACGTGAAGCATATAATAACTGTTGCTACAGATAGTTTACTTGAACTAGCTGAAGGGAAAAATGATTTTAGTATGTTGGATGATGAGTTTGGACAATTTGTAAAATATCATATGGCTATTTGTGAGAAGAGAGAGTTGCTTGGAAGCTCAAGTTATTTGCTTTATGTTTGTAAGAAGATTTAATGAAAAATATTAATTGATGAAGGAGTTTAGGTATGAGACTTAAGTTAGTTAAAGCATCGAATGAATATTGTAATCAAATTAAAGATATGTTGGACGAATGGAATGCCTTTGGCGAAAAAATTATACCGTCTGCAATCTGTTGTTTAGATTATAATGATTTTGAGTATTATTGTAATAATCTTGAAGTAAAAGATACTAGTGATGGGTTAGTGCCTGATTCAACATTCTTTTGTCTAGATGAAGAACGAAATATTATTGTCGGAGCTATAAACATAAGACATTATCTGAATGAGGCATTGCTGTTTAATGGTGGGCATATAGGTGACGGTGTACGACCATCAGAAAGACGAAAAGGTATAGCTACAAAGATGATTTCCTTGGCATTGGAGGAGTGTAGGAAACTTGGAATACCGAAAGTCCTTATGGTATGCGATAAAGACAATATAGGTTCAGCAAAAAGTATTATCAACAATGGTGGAGTTCTTGAGAATGAGATTATGTGTGATGGAGTCATAGCGCAAAGATATTGGATTGACTTTGATTATAATTAAAGTTATGGTTGCATCCTATTTCGTGATAGAGAAATATGGTTCTTGCAGGTTTGGAAAATATTAAAGAAGGTAAGACAAAAGATTTTAATGAAGTGTGCGACAGATTGGAGAAAAAATATAGAAATGTAGCAGTACAAAATCAGAATTAGGAGTATATAAAACATACTATAAAGAATATAAGATATTTTACACTATTGATGATAATGTGAAGGAAATTTTTATAGTCAGAATATTGCATATCCGAATTACATAGCAGGTGCATATTATGTAAGTAAGGTAATTAAAACAAAGGATTGTAATGCTAATAATGTATCATATTTGAATAATGGTATGAGTCAGGGACAACAGAATTATATGAAAAATGATATTATGAATATGAATTGGGCAAATATTCAATCAGAGTATAATTTTACATATAAAGAGACAGATACTAATAAACGTTTCTTATTATGGGGAGCATTAATGCACATAACTTCTGATACTTATGTACATAGGTCATGGACAAAAAATAGTTCAGGAAATTGGGTACATATTGGAAGCCCAGATACAGATGATACAGGAAAAATTCCATTAAGATATGATGCAGCAAAGAAAGTTATAGAAAATATAATGAAAAAATGTATTAAAAAAATGTATTAAAACATCAGCACCATATTCTTCAAATTACTTTATGAGTGAACAAATGGCACTTGATTCAAACTATTATAACGGAACATTTAAGTTGAAAAGATTGATGTTTTATGCAAGTGATAATAGTAAAAATGAACCTAACTATAATTCATATTATTTAAATTTAGGGTTAGGAACACAACCAGAAACAAGTGAAGAAATGGGAACGTTGATGGCATTAGGTGTCTATTTACATTGATGGTGGAGGAAGGACTATGAAAAGAACAATTGCAATTGCAGCACTTTGTGCAGGTATAATGTTAACTACATTTCCATGCCAGGCAAAGGAAAGCGGAAATGTAAAAATTAACGCAAAGAATTTTCCAGATACAATAGTAAGAGAATATGTGTCAGAAAAAATCGACAAAAATAATGACGGTTACCTTAGCAAAAAAGAAATATCAGCAGTGAAAACAATCATTATTGATAAGAATAATTTGTATTGGGAGAATAAAGAGAAGCCAAAAGAAGATTATGAAATAATAGACTGCAAAGGCTTAGAAATTTTTACAAATGTTGAAAAAGTAAAACTTACAACATATTGTGATACTTATGTAAGTGAGTATGGCAACATAAAAAATATCAAAGTTTTAACGAAATTGACGAAGATAAAGAACTTGGAAATTAGTGGTGTTAATAACAGTAATTATGATTTCACAAAATTAAATAATTTAGAGAGGTTATGTATAAAAAGTACAAAACTTAAAAAACTGAATTTATCTAAGAACGTCAAATTGAAAAATCTGAAGCTTGCATATAATCCTTTGTTGAAAAAAATTAATCTTACGAAAAACAAAAATTTAGAAAAGATTAATTTATACGGAAGCGGAGTTAAAAAAATTACACTGGGAAAAAATAACAAAATAAAAAATGCTAATCTAAATTGTACATTTATTAGCAATTATGAAAAATGTAATTTTAATCCAAAAACATTAAAAACTCTAAAAATATGCAATACACAGATTAAAAAAGTTAATTTGAAAAAGTACAAGAATCTAAAGAAATTGTCAGTTACAAAAGAGGTAAAAGTAATTGGCTATAAAGGTAAAAAAACAATTTACGATGAGACACTATAATTAAAAAAGGGAGCATACTACATTAGCGATTTATAAGCAGTTGTAGTATGCTCCCTTAAAATTTATTTATCTTCAATGTGCATTAGCCCATGTACAATCAATCCGATTCCCACAATTAACAGTAATATAAATAAATAGTGCAATAATATGGAGTTACCGGAAGAACTAACAACACTGTCGGCTAATAAAACGGCTTCACTTAAGTTATCAAGGGCAAGTCCTATACAGGTTTTATTAACGTGCTTTATTTGCTTTGTTGTATTCGATTTTTTGAAAAAAAGAAAGCAGAATGAATTAGGAAAATGTAATCATTTTGTTATTGAATGTGTTATTGTTACTTCTTTTGCATTAAGTGAAATATTGGGAAATTTTATTGGTATATATAATGTACATACGTGTAATTTCTTTGGGTTAGGTATTGCATTATTATGTGTAATATTGGAAGGAGTTTTCTTATTTAAGGAATAAAGAGTGTAATTCGTTTAACGCCTTTTATGAAGCCAGCCTTTTTTGCATATGCTTGTTGATAGTAGAGCATAGTTATATCGTACATTTGGTATCCCAAGTTGACAATTGGAAATAAGTAGTAAGAAAGTGTCGTCAAACTGTCGTCATTTTCTCACGCAAGTAGAAATAATGACAACATAAACAGCAACAATACACAATGGAAACAACGAAAATAAAACAAGATATACCAAACAATGATGAAATAATTCCGTGAAGGTGGTAGAACAGTAGGTTCAGGTAAGGTTGCTACTATTGTTATGGAATAGTTGTCTATGAAGGTTATGAGGGGGTAAATAGCTTTTTGATGCTTAACATGCAGGAGAGTCTGAATCTTTCGCCAGAATATGTTTTGATAGGTTTTATTTTTCGATTTGGAGCACCAAAAGAAATAAGGGTGTCAAATATAATTGTGGAAGCAGGAATTGAGCAGATATGCGATGTATGTGGAATTAAACTTCGCAGAATAAAAAGATTAAAAGGATTGGAAGAGTACAAAGATAGTTATACAATAGAAAAATATTATTTTGAAAACAGAGAGCAAAAATTAGGCGAAATATGGGGATATTTTCTGATTGACACATATACTAAATTATGATAGATTGTCTTTAACAGAGAGGGAGTAGTTGCATGCAATGCATGTTCTGATTTTCGTCAGTACGTTCTATAAGAACCGGAGGTCAGAGAACTATTTTTGATTTATAAGATTATCATTTGATAATTAATTAAATTTAAGTAAGTTAAACGAGACTTTTTGTGCAATGTTTATGCACAAAAGGTCTCTTTTTTATTATCAGGAGGTTGCCATGAAAGAAGTGTATCAAAAAACAAAGGAAGAATTATTTAGTGAGTATGGAAATTCGCAGGGACTAAATGATGAAAAAGCAAGTGAATATCTTGAAAAGTATGGTGAAAACATATTAATTTCAAAAAAGAAAAAAAGTGTTGCAAGAGTGTTTTTAGAACAATTTGCGGATTTGCTTGTAATTATTCTTATTATAGCCGCCGTAGTGTCTATGATGACAGGAAATTCAGAAAGTACAGTTGTAATAATAGTAGTTATAGTTATGAATGCAATATTAGGGACTGTTCAGTATGTAAAAGCTGAGAAATCATTAGATTCTTTGAAAGAATTATCAGCACCTAAAACAAAAGTCCTTAGAAATGGAATAAAACAGGAATTAGAATCTAAGTATGTTGTTCCCGGGGATATTTTAATTTTAGAAACTGGAGATATGATTGTAGCCGATGGAAGAATAATTGAAAATTATTCATTGCAGGTAAATGAAAGCTCACTTACGGGAGAGTCAACGAATGTTGATAAATTTGATAAGAATATTCAAAGTGAAGTGTCATTAGCTGACAGATGCAATATGGTTTATTCAGGGAGTCTTGTTACTTATGGAAGGGCAAATGTTTTAGTAACTGCTACAGGAATGAATACTGAAATGGGAAAAATTGCTGATTTAATGAATATGACTCAGGATAAAAAGACTCCTTTGCAGATAAGCCTTGATAATTTTAGCAAAAAACTTGCATTAATAATTATGGGGATAAGTGTTGTCGTGTTTGGACTTTCATTGTGGCAGGGAAATAAAATACTCGATTCACTTATGTTTGCAGTTGCATTAGCCGTAGCAGCAATTCCAGAGGCGTTAAGTTCAATAGTTACAATTGTTCAGGCTATGGGAACAAGAAAAATGGCAAAGGATAATGCAATTATAAAGGAATTAAAGGCAGTGGAAAGTTTAGGCTGTGTTTCTGTAATATGTTCAGATAAAACAGGAACACTAACACAGAATAAAATGACCGTACAGCAGATTTATATAGATGACCAATGTATTATTCCCGAAGAATTGGATGTTAATAATCAGTTACACAGGTATTTGCTATATGATGCAATTTTAAATAATGATTCATCAATCCAGGGCGGAAATAATATTGGAGATCCTACAGAGACTTGTTTGCTTGAAATGGTTAAGAAAACAGATTTGCATAAAATGGGAATTTCAGATGAAGATATACGAATATTGATGCCAAGATTAGAAGAAATTCCATTTGACTCAGAAAGAAAACTTATGAGTAGCAAATATGAAATTCATAAGGTACCAACGATTCTTACAAAAGGGGCAGTAGATGTTTTAATTGATAGAATCGAAAATATTTCGACAAGCAATGGAGTCAGAAAAATAACGAAAGAAGACAAAGAAAAGATTATAAAACAAAATCAAATTTTTTCGGAGAATGGACTTAGGGTTCTTGCATTTGTATATAAGGAATGTGAAGAGTGCCATTGCTTATCAACAAAAAGCGAGCATGGTTATACTTTTATAGGTTTAGTTTCAATGATAGACCCGCCGAGAGAAGAATCAATGGAGGCAGTAAAGAAAGCAAAAGAGGCAGGAATTAAGCCTATAATGATTACAGGTGACCATAAAGTAACAGCCACTGCCATAGCAAAATCTATAGGAATATATAAAGAAGGAGATGTGGCACTTACAGGTAAAGAAGTTGATGAAATGACGGATGATGAGCTTGAAAATGTATTAGATAAGGTGTCTGTATATGCAAGAGTATCACCTGAAAACAAAATAAGAATAGTTGATGCATGGCAACACAAAGGAAATATAGTTGCAATGACAGGAGATGGTGTAAATGATGCGCCGGCTTTAAAGAAAGCGGATATAGGAATAGCTATGGGAATAACAGGAACAGAGGTTTCAAAAGACGCTGCTGATATGATTTTAGCAGATGATAATTTTGCAACTATTATTAAGGCAGTTTTAAATGGAAGGAATGTATATAGAAATATTTTGAACGCAATATTGTTTTTACTATCCGGAAATTTGGCAGCTATTTTAGTAGTACTTTATTGTTCGTTAATGGCATTAGACGTTCCATTTAAACCGGTTCATTTGCTATTTATTAATTTACTTACTGATTCTTTGCCGGCACTTGCAATTGGGATGGAGCCATCTGATAACTTATTATTAAAGAAGAAACCAAGAAATCCTAAGAAAGGCATTTTTACAAGAAATATATCTATAAAGTTAATAGTTTACGGTATATTAATAGGAACTGTAACATTAAGTGCTTTTTATATAGGGGATAAGATTAATCCGCTTACTGCAAGTACAATGGCATTTGCAACATTAACACTTGCCAGATTATTTCATGGATTTAATTGTAGAAGTGAAAGTTCTATTTTTAAAATTGGAATTAAAAGTAATTTATGGAGTGTAGCAGCATTTGTTATCGGAACTTTAATGCTTGGATTTGTAATTTTTGTAAAATTTATGCATTCAATGTTTATGATTGCTCCGTTAACGGGTATTCAAATTATTGAAATAATTGCATTAGCATTTGTGCCAACCGTTATAATTCAGGTAGTCAAAGTAGTGGTTGAAAAAATAAAATAAAACAGTTATTTAATTTTTTGATATTTTTAATTTGGAAAGGGGATAGTTTATTTAGTAATGTGAAAAGTAAATTTAGTAAAAAAAGTATGAAAAATTAGTGACAATTAAAAAATATGATGTTATAGTACCGCCTAACGAAATAAATGACAAACAAGGACGTTTGGATTTGCACATTGTGTAATGAAAAACGTCTTATTTTTTTCGTTATTAAATCATGAAAGAAACAAATGTAAATTAAGTTTACTTTCAAATGTTTCCCATGATTAGTCGCTGACCAAAGTGATGCGACAATACATATTATACAAGGAGAAAAAAGCCTATGAGAAAAGAAATGTTAAAGAAAAGTATTGGAACAATTGTGATGACAATTGCTTTAGTAGGAACATCAATACTCGGAGTTACTGTTAATCCTGTTAAAGTAAATGCAGATGTTGCAACTACAGTAAGTGCATCATCAAATGAAGTAGGAAAACTTGAAAGTATTTTCACTACAATTGATTTAATGGATGCTTCCATTAGTGAATTGGAAACGGCAATGGAAAAAGGAGAACTTACTGCAGAGCAGTTAGTGCAGATGTATATAGACAGAATAAATGCATACGATACAGAAAGAACAGCAGCAGGTTCTTCAGGAGGTACAGCAGTTGCCATAACATCAAATTTTGCAACAGCAGGTTTAGGAACAGATACAGGTTCATCAATTAGACGTCCGTCATCATTCTCTAATTTGTATGGCTTAAGACCTTCAAAAGGATTAACATCAATTGATGGCGTTGTTCCGCTTAATGGAGATAGAGATGTAACAGGACCTATTTGTAGAAGTGCAGAAGATTTGGCAACAATTATGACAGCAATTGCGGGAACAGATGCTAATGACAGTTATACAGTTGATGCAAATGCAGATTCATTAAAACCTGCAAACGGATATGAAACAGAAATGCCACTTGGTATGTCATTATTTACAAGTTATGGAAATGAAGAAAAGCTTATTGAAATTGCATATTCTTATGAACAGACAGCAGGAGAGAGCATAAGAAAACAGCCATCTACAGTTCCTGCATTAGAGGATAAGAACGTTGATAAATTCTTAGATAAATTAATTGATAAAACTGATAGCATTGATTTTAGCGAGTACACAGTTTATCCAAATGGTAAGTTAAATGTATTGTTAAATAAATATGCAGAGGCTACAGAAGTTGACAGAAGCGATGTATATGAAACATATGAAGCTACATATGATTTGGCAAAGGCTTACGATTCATTAATGAATAAATTACTTGCAAATAAAAAAGTAACAACACCTGTAACAGACAAAACACCTACAGCAAATACATCTACTGTAACAACACCTACAACAGAAACTGTAAGTGCACCGGCAAAAGCAAAGATTTCAAAGATTAAAAAAGCAAAGAAGTCTATGAAGATTGCCATTAGAAAACAGGCCGGTGTCAAAGGATATCAGATTAAATATTCAACATCAAAGAAATTTGTGGCTAAGAAAACAAAGGCAGTAACTACATCAAAAGCTACAGTGACAGTTAAGAAAATAAATGTTAAAAAGACATACTATGTTAAAGTAAGAGCTTATAAACTTATTGATGGCAAAGTAACATACGGTGCTTATTCAAAAGTAAAGAAAGTAAGTTAATAAATGACTACAAATAAATAGTTTTGATAAAATGTAATTAGTTATTAAAAATAAAATATTATGTAAAAGATATAATTACAAATTAATAAAAATACGGATATTCAGGTTTTAACTGATATGTGTAAAAATTTAGAACACATATCACAAACTTAGAATACCCGTATTTTTTATATACGTGAATATTGAAAATACATAGGATTTACAATTATAAATTTAGAATATTTTTTGCCAACATAGAACATTGTATAAGTGCTTTGCCAAAAGAAAACTTCGATGTGTAAAAAATATTTAAATATAATGGTAAACTTTTCTTTTTCTAATTAAACATGTAACAGTTACGCATAATGTTAATAATTCTGCAATTGCTACTGAAATCCATATACCATTTATTCCCAAAATCATAGGAAGAATAAGTACTACAGATAATTGGAATACAAGCGTTCTTAAAAACGAAATTGCAGCAGATATTAAACCGTTATTTAAAGCAGTAAAAAATGATGAACCGAATATATTAAAGCCGTTAATTAAAAAAGCAAAGCAAAATATTTGGAAACCATGTTTAGTCATGAGAAATAGGTCAGCGTTATAACCGACAAACAATTTGGCAAGAGGTCCTGCAATTAATTGTGCGATTACAAATAACATAATACCCCATGAGCCAATAAGACTAATGCTTTTCTTAAATAAATTCTTTAGTTCATTATCATTTTTAGCTCCATAGTGAAAACTTATTATAGGAGCACTTCCAATAGAATAGCCTAGGAATATTGCAATAAATATAAAATTAACATACATAATGGTTCCATATGCTGCAACACCGTTTTCTCCGGCAAATTTCATCAACTGATAATTGTAGATAGAATTAACAATTGAGCTTGATAAATTTGTCATTAACTCAGAAGAACCATTTGTGCAGGTCTTAATCAATATTTTTAAATTAAAATGTGTTTTTCCTAATTTTAATTTACTGCTGTTGTTTCTTGAAAAATAAAAAATAGGGATAAGTCCACCGATGCATTCACCACAAACAGTAGCAAGAGCAGCACCTGCGAGACCAAAATTAAGAACAGCAATAAATAAAAAGTCAAGAATCATATTTGTTACACCCGCAGCTATAATAACAAATAAACCTAACTTTGGTTTCTCAGCAGTAACGAAAAAACTTTGAAAAACATTTTGCAACATAAAAAACGTTAATGATGCAAAACTGATTCTTGCATATAAAACACAATTATTAAGTAATTCACCTTCGGCACCAAGGGCGGTTACAAGAGGTTTAACGAAAAAGAAACCTGAAAGTGAGAATAGTAAACCACCAATTAATGTAGTGTAAACGAGAAATGAAAAGTATTCATTTGCCTTTTCGGGTTCATTTTCACCAAGAGTTTTTGCAACAATGGCGCTACCTCCGGTACCTATCATAAAACCAATGGCACTAAGTCCCATTAAAAGAGGCATAACAAGATTAATTGCTGCAAAAGCAGTTCGCCCAACAAAATTTGAAACAAATAAACCATCTACAACACCATAAATGGATGTAAAAATCATCATTATTATTGATGGTAGAACAAATTTTAATAATTTATTTAATGTAAAATGATCTGATAATTGTATTTGCATTATAATCTCCTTATAGTTTTGACAATTCTTTTCTTAAAGCAGAATTGTATTTTCGGTATAATTTAAGCATTAATTCACATTCCTCATTTTTAAGAGAAGAAAAAGCGTTGTTTTCCATTTCTATGACGGGATATATTTTTTCAGAAACAAATTGCTTCCCGGTTTCAGTTAAATAAATATACATTCCACGACCTTTTCCGGGTGTTAATGTAAGATAGCCCTGTTGTTCAAGTTTTCTGATTGATGAATTAACAGTTTGCTTAGGAAGACATGAAGAACGGCAAATATCACGCTGCATACAACCGTCGCCGGCTTCGCAAAGATAATAAAATATATCAAAAATGCTGTCTGACATATTAAGCTTAATTGCTAAATCATGATAAATATCATTAAAATCTTTATAGATATGATTAAATTCGATGAGTGCAGGACTCATATTTGGATAATTATCTGCTTTCATTATTTACCATCCTCTTCTTTAAATTTAAGTCTGATTTCGTACTCGTAGAAGTATAGTCCGATTACGGACTCGTGTCAAGAGGAAAATTTAAGAAGGAGTTTAGCAATTGAAATTAATGAAAGTGTGTTATAATGAGCATAAAAATGTATAAGTATTGGATAATTGTTAGAACTTTGTTGATTGAAGAGATGACGAATAAAAATAAGGAGTTTATTACAAACAAAAGTAATGTTTGCAATTATGAATATATGGTGGAGGATAAAATGGTAATAGAATATTTACCTATCTTAGAACAAAAAGACAATAAAATATTAACAATAGGAAAAATAGATAGAACAAAGGCACACACAAATCCGCCTCTTTTACATGCTACTTCAATTATTGTAGCTGTACTTCCTGATGGGAAAATTATTTTAACTGATAAAACAGAAAAACAAATAAAAAAAGGAAGGAATGTCAAAAAGAATAGTCATATATATGATACTTTCGGAGGACATATGACATATGAAAGTGTTCCAAAAGATGAATTTGACACAGGATTAAGTATAGATACTTATAGAAAATGTGCCTATAAAGAATTATCAGAAGAACTTTTAAGATTAGATAAAGATGGTAAAAGAAAAAAGTTTATACCTAAAATAGAGAGGTTTAAATTTATAGGATTATATGGAATTGAAAATGACCATAACAAAGAAATTTCAGGAGTATTTGCATATTTTTTAGAGGACTATGGTCCGTATGCATCTGAAGATACATTAATAACAAATGGAGAAGAAGAAAATATCATACAACCGATATGTGTAGTTGATTGGGAGAAACTAAACGCAATGTATACCAAAGGAAAAGAAAGAAATATATTCATTTCTGATGGAATAGGAAGAGTATTAGAAAAAGATAATGGAGAGATTTTGAAAAAAAGTATTTATGATAATTTGAAAATTTAATTATAAGTGAAATCGTGACATAATTAAAGAAAGAACGCTCTCGCTGCTTGCCACTCGCAACAGTCCTGAATTTTCAAAGATATTTTACTATTATAAGTTTCACTTCTAAAGTAAAATATCTTTGGAAATTTGGACCGGCGGTGACAAATGCACTTTTTTTAATTATGTCACGATTTTACAATAATAAAAAAATATAGTTAGTAATTTTAGGAGAAAACAAAATGAACGAAGTTCATTTTATATAAATGTTTCCGACGAATAGCCGCCGACCGAAGGGCGGGGGCTATACATATTTTACAGGATAATAAAATGATTAGAACAGTAAGATTAGACGATGCAGAAGAACTATTAAGAATATATTCATATTATGTAGAAAATACAGCAATTACATTTGAATATGATGTACCAACTGTAGATGAATTTAGAAAAAGAATAGAAACAATAACAGAAAAATACCCATATTTTGTATATGAAGAAAATGGAAAAATAATCGGATATGCATATGCAAATACATTTAAAGATAGAGCAGCTTATGACTGGGCAGTTGAGATGACAATATATATGGATAAAGATTCAAGACATAAGGGGAGTGGCAAAAAATTATACGAAATACTTGAAAAGGAACTTAAAAAGCAAAATATTACTAATTTATATGCATGTATCGGATATCCTGAAGTTGAAGATGAATATCTTACTAAAAACAGTGTAGGCTATCATGAACATTTAGGATATAGATTTGTTGGAGAGTTTAAAAAATGTGGTTATAAGTTTAACAGATGGTATAATATGGTTTGGATGGAAAAAATAATCGGAGAGCATAAAGAAAATGCAAAGCCGGTATTAATATTTAAAGAAATTGAAAAATAAATTTAGGTTAAAAGTAATTAAGTTTTTATGTATTGATTAATGCTAATTATTTTAGAACTAAATAGTATTACACATTAAAATTTGAAGAAAACAGGAATTTTATTTTATGAAACGAATAGATTTTGAAAACGGAAAAATAACAAGTAATATTTTAAATGCTGCCATTCCAATGCTGATTGCACAAATCTTAAGTCTTTTGTACAACATTGTTGATAGAATTTATATTGCAAGAATTCCTAAAATAGGAACAACTGCTTTAGGAGCAGTAGGATTGTGTTTTCCGATAATTATAATAATAACGGCTTTCAGTAATTTGTTTGGAAGTGGTGGAGCACCAATTTTCTCAATTAAAAGAGGAATGAAAGAAAATGAAAAAGCTGCAATTATAATGAATACTTCTTTTTCCATGCTTTGTTTTGGCGGAATAATTTTAATGGCTGTTGGAATTTTATTTGCAAAGCCAATTTTATATTTATTTGGTGCATCAGACAGTGCAATTGTATATGCGTATCCATACATGATAATTTATATGATAGGAACGATTCCATCTATGCTTTCAACAGGAATGAATCCTTTCATAAATGCTCAAGGATATGCTACTACAGGAATGATATCAGTTGCTATTGGAGCGATTGCGAATATAGTGCTTGACCCAATATTTATATTTGTATTTGACATGGGCATTGAAGGTGCGGCAATTGCAACGGTTATTTCACAGTGTATGTCTGCAATATTTGTACTTTATATTTTGAGAAAAAGAACAGAATATAAAATAAGGTTTGTTAGAAAGAATGAATTTAAAAAATGTGTTTATTTTGCAAAGAATATTGTAAGCCTTGGAACGGCAGGCTGTATTATGCAACTTACAAATAGTCTTGTTTCAATTTGCTGTAATAATGTTTTATCTGTTACAGGTGGAGATGTATATGTGTCAGTAATGACAATTATATCAAGTGCAAGACAAATGATTGAAACGCCTATTTATGCAATAAATGAGGGCGCGTCGCCAATATTAAGTTTTAATTATGGTGCCGGGAAGGCAGACAATGTAAAGAAATCAATTAAAGTAATGATGTGCTTAGTACTTATCTATACAGCTGTTATGTGGGGAATTATTATAACAAAACCAGAATTTATAATAGGTATATTTAGTTCTGATAAAACATTATTTAAAGATGCAGTGCCTGCACTTAAAATATATTTTGCTGCATTCATATTTATGGATTTACAGTACATAGGACAGACAGTGTTTAAATCATTAAACAAAAAGAAACAGGCAATATTTTTCTCTTTGCTAAGAAAGGTAATTATTGTAGCTCCGCTTACATATGCACTTCCTTATGTATTTAATATGGGAACAGATGGTGTGTTTATGGCAGAACCAATATCAAATGTAATAGGTGGAAGTATGTGTTTTATTACAATGCTTGCAACAGTAATGCCTGAATTGAAAAGAATGAAGAATAATAGAATTTAATTAATATAAGAATAAATATTCAATAAAGCATAGCTCAGGCAGGATTAACATATGGTAAAGATGAAATACCTGAAAATCTTGCATTTGAAAAGGTAAACAAAGAACAGATTTTAATGTGTTTTGATGCGTATGAATCAAAACATTGGGAGACAAAATTTGACTAAAAAAATTTGCAAATTAAGGAGCAAAGAAAAATGAAATCCGAAAATAAAATTGGCATAAAGAAAGATAAAAACGAAGTCGGAATAAAAACATTACTGGTATTTAAGTACATAATAATGGCTATAATTGTAGGGATAGTTGTAGGAATAATTGATACAATTTTTGGAAGAGGATTGATAGAGATATCTGATTTTAGAAATAAAAATTATAAGTTTTTACTTCCTTTTTTACCAATTGCCGGATTATTTATTACATGGATGTATCATAAGTTTAATGAACTTAGTTTAAAAGGAATGACCCTTGTGTTTGAAACAAGGCAGCAAAAGAGAAATTCTATTCCGTTAGCACTTGTACCACTTGTAATGGTTGGAACATGGATAACACATTTGTTTGGCGGAAGTGCCGGAAGAGAAGGTGTGGCAGTACAGATAGGAGCAACATTATCACATGCTTTTGGAAAAAAATTAAAAATGCCTGATAATAGTAAAGTAATGCTTATAACAGGTATGGCAGCAGGATTTGGTGGACTTTTTCAGACACCGCTTACAGCTGTGTTCTTTGCAATTGAAGTAATAGTTGCAGGCTATATGGATTACGAAGCTATGCTTCCTGCAATGATAGGGGCATTTGTCGCTTCTTTCACATCGCATACTTTAGGACTTGAAAAGTTTGAAGTCAATTTAAATCAGACAATAAATATGACGGATGCAAAAAATGTAATCGCTATAATTGTTTTAGGAATTGCATTTGGTATTGTAGGAAGACTTTTTTCTGTATTATTACAGAAATCAAAGATATTTATGAGTGAAAAAATAGCAAATCCATATATACGAATTGGTGTAATTTCTATTCCACTTGCATTATGCCTTTTATTTATCCTTTCAGGAAGATATACAGGACTTGGTACAAATCTTATATCAGAGGCATTAGGTGGAAATGAAGTATATTATTATGATTGGATTTTAAAATTGCTATTTACAATTGTAACCTTAGCAATAGGATTTCAGGGTGGGGAAGTAACACCGCTGTTTTCAATAGGAGCAACATTAGGAGTGGTTTTAGGCAGCTTATTTGGAATATCTCCTATAGTTTGTGGTGCACTTGGTTATGCAGCGGTATTTGGAAGTGCGACAAATACTTTAATTGCTCCGATAATGATAGGAATAGAAGTATTTGGAGGAACAAATATGCTCCCATTTGTTATCGTATGCGTAATTGCGTACATAGTTAATGGAAATGCTTCGATTTATTCTGCCCAGCAGAAATCAGTAATGTAAAATGTAAATTATTATCATAAAAAGAATGTGTTAAATTTATGTAAATATTTATTTGAAAGTTGAATTTATCAGAATCCGGTGTTAGAATATCGGAGAAAAAGAAAGTAAATGGAGGTGAGTTTCATGGATAGTTGCGATAGTACAGGGCGAAGTTATATATGCAGTGAAAAGCGATGGCATATAAATATGTGGCTATCTATGAGACTTATTTAGCTACATAATATAGATATACGCCTTTAATAACACTGCATCAGATTTATGCCTTTACGTCACAGCAATGTAACTAAACGGTCTACTTAAGAGAAATCTGGAGTAGTGTTTTTTGTATGCTTAAATTAAGCAGGTAAAGAGGAGGCTGAAGTGGAAAAGACAGTTGTAAGAAATAATTATGTAGAAGAACTTGTAAATTTAATAAGAAGTGATTTAGATAAAGAAGAATTACTTGAACAAATATCTAATTATCATGAAAATGATATTGCAGATGCGTTGGAAAAATTATCGGAAGATGAAAGAAAAAAATTATATCCGATTTTAGGTGCAAAAAGAATTTCTGAAATATTTAGCTATTTAGAAGAAAATACCCGACAATATTTTGATGAGTTATCAGTGGAGAGTGCGGCTAAGGTAATTTCCCTTATGGATTCTGATGATGCTGTTGATGTACTTGAGCATTTAGAGGATTCAAAAAGAAAAGAAATTGTAAAAAAATTAGACGGAGATGCAGTTGCAGATGTAAAAATGATTTTGTCATTTGACGATAGTGAAATAGGCAGTTGCATGACAACTAATTTTATATGTATAAATAATAAACTTACAATTCGTCAGGCTATGAGTGAGCTTGTGAAGCAAGCCGGACAAAATGATAATATTACAACAATATATGTTATGGATGAAAATAAGAAATTTTTTGGAGCAATAGACTTAAAGGATCTAATTATTGCCAGAGAATATGATAAGTTAGATGATTTGATTAGTCATTCGTATCCGTTTGTATATGGACATGAGAAAATTGAAGATTGCATAGATAGAATAGTTGAATATGCTGAAGATTCCATACCGGTTTTATCAGCAGACAGATTTATAATTGGTGTAATTACGTCAGAAGATATTGTAGAAATGGTTGATGATGAGATGGGGGATGACTACGCTAAGTTAGCCGGTTTAACAGAAGAGGATGACTTGCAGGAAAGTGTAATTAAAAGTACAAAAAAGAGACTTCCATGGCTTATAGCTTTACTGTTTCTTGGAATGGCTGTATCTTCAGTTGTTGGAATGTTCGAATCTGTCGTAGCGATACTTCCGATAGTAATATGCTTTCAATCTTTAGTACTAGATATGGCAGGTAATGTTGGAACACAGTCTCTTGCAGTTACAATTCGTGTTTTAATGGACGAAAACCTAACGGGAAAACAGAAGATAGGATTACTAAGCAAAGAAATAAAAATAGGGCTATTAAATGGAGTACTGTTGGCAATAATGGCACTTACATTTCTTGGAGTATACATACATTTATTTAAGAACTATGGATGGTTAAATTCATTTATGATTTCAGGTTGTGTAGGAACAGCTTTAATGGTTGCAATGGTTATTTCAAGTATGGTTGGAACGGTTATACCAATGTTTTTCCACAAAATAAAAATTGACCCGGCAGTAGCTTCAGGACCTCTAATTACTACGGTAAATGATTTAGTAGCTGTAGTAACATATTATGGTCTTTCAATGATGTTTTTAATTGATATTTTCAAAATAGCATAAGGGCTTGACGTATGCTTATAAGATATCTATAATCGTGTTTGGTAAAAATTAAAAATATTTTATTTATATACCATATAAGAAAATAAAATAAACAAATTAGATTTTAACGGATTTATTCAAAAAACATCAAATAAATGTGATGAAAATACAATTATAGGAGTGATTAAAATGAACAAGACTAAGCAAATGTCAGAAACAATCAGGCTTGGAATGCTTCTTGCTGTGTCAGGTGGATTTATGGATGCATACTCATACATAGAAAGAGATCAGGTATTTGCTAATGCACAGACAGGAAATATGTTGTTATTTGGTGTAAATTTATCTGAGGGAAATTTTTCAGTGGCAATGAGATATTTCCTCCCGGTATTAGCTTTCGCATTAGGGATTGCGTTAGCTGAGATTGTGCATAAAAAAGATTTGAATTTACTTCATTGGAGACAGGCAGCAGTTTTGGTAGAAGCACTTATATTACTTGGAGTAGCATTCTTTCCACAAAATATGAATCTGCTTGCAAATTCATTAACATCATTTGCATGTGGAATACAGGTTGAGAGCTTTAGAAAAATAAGAGGAAACGGAATTGCCACGACAATGTGTATTGGAAATATGAGAAGTGGAACTCAGAATTTATGTAATTATTTACAGGATAGAGATATTGAGAATTTAAAGAAAGCTTTATTATATTATGGAATTATTATCTGCTTTATTTGTGGAGCTATAATAGGAAATTTCTTTATAAAAATATTTGCAGAGAAAGCAATATTATGTTGCTCAGCACTTTTATTTTTTGCATTTATACTAATGTTTATAGATTACGAAAGAGAAAAAGAACAATAAAAAATATTATAATAAAAAAGCTGTCTATTTACAGGTTTGATTGGTAAGTAGGCAGCTTTTAGTTTATAATAAAACACAAAGAATATAACAAGATTAAAATTTAAATGATAAAAAATAGAATTAAAAATAAAAAGACAAGGTGGATAATTTTATGAATGAAAAGATTAGAAAACATATATTTTTTTATGGAAGAGTTCAAGGTGTAGGATTTAGATATTATTCAGTTTATAAAGCAAGGCAATTAGGACTTACAGGCTGGGTGAGAAATTTGTATGATGGCTCAGTAGAAATGGAAGTCCAGGGAGAGGAAAGAAGTATAGACGAACTGATAATGTTTTTAGAAAATCAGAGATTTATTCTAATAGAAAGAATGGATGCTAAGTCAATTAAATTAGAAGAAGATTATGATTTTTATGAGAGATAAAAAGACAGGCGTTTATGCTAATAGTAAAAAAATGATATAAAAATGAAAATTTGTAATAGAACAATACTTGCAAGGGTGTACAAAGGGAACATAATAAAAAACTTAATAATGGACTGCCAATTTTACACAAAGTACCACCCAAACGAGACTATGGGTGGTATTTTTGTATCGTGGTGGAGAAAGGAGCCGCTGTTGTAAAAATGTGGTCAAACCAAGAAAAACCTGTGCGAAAGCAAGTGAAAAATCTCTGTGAAGTAGTGGCATACGCCATGCACAGCTCGGGAAAGACTTCCCTCGCTGTATGGCTGTCGCCCTATAAAATAGCAAAAATAGACGCCCTTGCAAGTAAACTTGCAGGGCGTTATTTTCACTATTTTGCATGGCTCGTAGCGTTCACAAAATCTTCACAAATAATTAGCACTCACCTCTTGTTATTACAGCGTAGCTTTTGTCTTAGTTCATAGAGTGCCGTAAAGTGCTTATTTACAGGCTTTTTACGGGTTTTATGAATTTATCACATTTCATCAAAAATCGTCAATATACAAAAATTTGGTGTCAAAATTGGTGTCAAATAACCTTGATTTGAGATTTTGATGAGTAACACATCAGTAAAAAAATTGAATATTTTATAGACTATGGAACGCCTAAAATGACGTTCCTTTTCTATTTCCAGCCGTTCTTATTGGACGGCTATTTTATTACCA
>ERZ1673736.351-NODE-351-length-75500-cov-10.258758_pt1 | contig 75500 bp, 64 predicted proteins | sample MGYA00580212_ERZ1673736 | MGnify/ENA primary metagenome ERZ1673736 (study PRJEB41218, sample SAMN15661752) | gut metagenome | host: Homo sapiens | place: Canada: London | collected 2015-08-20/2019-03-30 | study: EMG produced TPA metagenomics assembly of...
AATCGACTGACCTTTCTTTTTTACCCAACAATATCTTTAATTAAGGGAAACGGGGTTATACAAATGAGAAACCAATAAACGTTGTAGGGCTCTGTCAACTCCGGAACAGACCTCCGAAGATGGAGAGGAAGATCGGGTTGTAGATATCGTCGATGATAACGGCAAAGGACGGATATAAAACCCATGCGATGGTGTGCCAGCCGTACTGGTCCATGATCGCTTTCTCGTTTGCGACGGCGTTGGAACCGGAACCGCAGCCCCAGCCGATGTTTCCGGCTGTCATGACAGCTGCGCCGTAATCGCGGCCGAAGAGGTTGAAGGATACAAAGATTCCGAAGAGTGCCATGAAGATGCCCTGCGCTACGAGGATGATGCCCATCTGTCCTGCAAGGGGAGCAAGCTTCGTGAAGTCGGTGGTCATAAGTACGAGGGCAAGGTAGAGCTCTAAGAACATGTGTTCAATAGCGTCAACCTCCGGTACATAGAACTTGATTCCGGTTGCTTCCATGACGTTTCTCGCAATGGCACCGGCGAAGAGGCAGCCGATGAATTTCGGCATCTCGATCATCGGGATGTTATCGAGCAGGCAGTAGATCGGCATTCCGAGTGCTGCGAGAAGAAGACACATCGCGAACATCATGATCATTTTCGTGTTGTTAAGCTCCGGAACTCTTCCGGTTGCATGTGCTTCCGGTTTGTCGTTCGGATCAGACTTTAAGCCGTGCTTTGCGATCAGGAAGGCTGCAACCGGACCGCCGATCAGGGAGCCCATGATATTTCCCATGGTACCTGCCGCAACACCAACAACGGTGGCATCCGGCGCGCCCCATTCCTCAAAGATCGGGCCGAACGCAGACGCGGTGCCGACACCGCCGGACATCGCTGCGGAAGAACACTGGAGAGCTAAGAGCGGGTGCATTCCGATGAGCTGGCTCAGTGCGTATCCTAAGAGGTCCTGACAGGTGATCAGAAGACATGCTGCAAATGCGATGAGGATACAGAGCTTTCCGCCTGCGTGCTTTAACATCTTCGCGCTGAAGCCGAAGCCTACGCAGAGGAAGAATAAGTTCTGGCAGAGATCCTTCATGATCGTCGCGTCGAAGGAGATTCCGACGATTCCGGCACCCTTGATGCAGGATACGATGATCGAGAAGATCAGACCGGAAATAACAGGCGCCGGGATCGCGTATTTTCTGAGCGCCTCAGAACGGGCAACGATGGCCCTGCCGAGGAAGATCACGATGGCCGCGAAACCGAGAGTACACAGGTACTCAAACTTGAAAGAGGCGACTGCTCCGTCGGCTGCCGGTTTGTAGGTGCCGAAATAACTGATGATACTTTCCATAAGAGTTCCTCCAATCCTTTTTTAGTAGGTGTGTTCCGATAGACTCCCGAAAATAAAACAGTGAATGGAACTGTTTTATTTCCCCACAGAGGAATCTGCCGGAGGTGTTTGGGAAGGTAAAATCTTTATGAAAAAAGAATAAAATATTTTCAAATAAAATGCAATTTTAATAAGTATTAACCAATAATTGTAACTTAAGTAATAAAAATACAGTAAAAAACTTACAAAAACGGATACAGAGAGAATATAAAGCTATACGGAAAATTAGCGGGAAAGGACTTGACATCTTTGAGCGTCCCGCGCAGCCGGTATCTTTGCGCAAAAAATCCGCCCGGAAGAGTGGGAATCTCTCCGGGCGGATATAAGAGGGGTATGTTTCAAGATCAAAAACTGTATATGGGATACGACTTGCGATCAGCCTTTGAATAAGCCACCAAAGATGGAAAGGAAGATCGGGTTATAGATATCATCGATGATAACAGCGAAGGATGGGTAAAGAACCCATGCGATGTTATGCCATCCGTACTGATCCATAACAGCCTTTTCGTTCGCTACTGCGTTCGGACCGGAACCGCAGCCCCAACCGATGTTGCCGGCTGTCATAACGGCTGCGCCGTAGTCACGGCCAAAGAGGTTGAAGGATACGAAGATACCGAACAGAGCCATGAGGATCGCCTGTGCTACGAGGATGATACCCATCTGGCCTGCAACCGGGGCAAGCTTTGTGAAGTCTGTTGTCATAAGAACAAGTGCAAGGTAAAGCTCCAGGAACATATGCTCGATGGCATCAACCTCCGGAACATAGAACTTGATGTTTGCTGCTTCCATGACGTTTCTTGCGATGGCACCTGCAAAGAGGCAGCCGATGAATTTCGGCATCTCGATCATCGGGATATTGTCGAGTAAGCAGTAGATCGGCATACCGAGAGCTGCGAGAAGTAAGCACATTGCGAACATCATGATCATCTTTGTGTTGTCAAGCTCCGGTGCCTTGCCGGTTGCCTTTGCTTCCGGCTTATCGTTCGGGTCAGCCTTTAAACCGTGCTTTGCGATCAGGAAAGCTGCAACCGGACCACCGATGAGGGAGCCCATAACGTTACCAAGAGTACCTGCCGCAACACCGATCGTTGTAGCATCCTGTGCACCCCAGCCCTCGAAAATCGGACCAAAGGCAGATGCGGTACCAACACCACCGGACATCGCTGAGGAAGAACACTGAAGAGCGAGGAGCGGATTTAAATTGATCAGGTGAGCGATCGCAACACCGAGAACATCCTGACAGGTGATCAGGAGGCAGGCAGCAAATGCAATCATGACGCAGAGCTTTCCGCCTGCATGTCTTAACATCTTTGCACTGAAGCCGAAGCCTACGCAGAGGAAGAAGAGGTTCTGACAGAGGTCTTTCATGACCTTTGCGTCAAAACTGATACTGACTGTGCCGGTCATCTTGATCGCGGAAATCAGGAGTGAAAAGATGATACCGGAAACAACCGGAGCAGGAATCGCGTATTTTCTTAATGCCGCGGAATGTGCGACGATTGCGCGTCCGAGGAAGATTACGATTGCTGCAAAGCCGAGAGTACATAAATACTCAAATTTAAAATTTGCGATTGCGCCATCGGCAGCTGGTGTGTAGGTGCCGAAATAGCTGATGATATTTTCCATAAAATATCCTCCTATCCTTTTTTTGCCTTACACATTCCGCTCTTCTTTTCCTGTCCCGGGAATCCGGAAACAGCTCACAGATGAAAAGAAAAGCGCTCCATCTGTTTATACCCCGTTTACATTGATGAAAATGTGTAAAAACTTTATAAAAAGAATAAAAGATTTTGTGCATGGTGTCAATTTAAGTAAGTAAGTAACAGGTTTTGTAAATATCGTAACTGCCGCCGGAGGGCAAATCATTTTTGCCCGAATCCATATTTGATCGAAGGGCGGCCGCCGGTCTTGTAATCGATCGTGCTGATGATCTCGCCTGTGTCTACCATATAGTTCATGTATCTGCGGATCGTGATGCGGGAGAGGTGGATCTGCTCGGCGATCTGCTCGCTGGTAAAGAAGCCATTCCGGTTGTTCTGCAGATATTCCCGGATCATGGCGAGGGTTGTCTCGTTCAATCCCTTTGCGAGTGACGGCTTTGCGTCTGCCCTCTGGTCATTCACGGAAAAGAGACGGTCGATATCGTGCTGGCCGAGTCCCCCGTGGCTGTGCTCCAGATACTTCTTTGTCTCAGTATAACGGTCAAGGGCTGCCTTAAACCGCGTATATTCGAAGGGCTTTACGAGATAGTCGGTGATCCCGCGATTTAACAGGGAGCGGACGATATCCGTATCGTTCGCGGAGGTGACCATAATGACGGATGGTGTGAGGCCGGCATTGTGGAGGGCATCGAGAAATTCACCGCCGTTCATGACAGGAGTATAGTAATCGAGAATGATCAGGTCAGCTGGATTCGCTTTCAGGTAAGGGAGTGCCTCCGACCCGTTTTTAAAGATCCGGTCCACCCGGAACTCCGGGGTGACTTCGACATACTGTTTATTGATGGAGGCGACCATCGGATCGTCCTCAATGATGATTACATGGTACATGGTGTATGCTTCCTTTCCGTAAATGTGATGGTAAAGCAGGTTCCCTCTCCCGGTTCTGTCTCGATGGAGATCTCGCCGTTCCCATTGTCTACAAGCTGTTTGATCAGGAAAAGTCCGGTCCCGCGGTTTGTGCCCTTGGACGAGACGCCCTTTTCATAGATCCTGTCGATCAGATCCGGACGGATCCCGCGCCCGGTGTCCTCACAGGTGATGATATTGCAGCCCGGGTCACAGTAGATCCCGAGTGTGATCTCCCGGATCTCAGGACTGCCTGCGGAAAGCTCCTCGATGGCATTTTCGAGAAGATTTCCGACGATCGTGATATAGTTTTCGACCGGAAGAAGGAGATCCTTTTCCAGACAGCGGCTGTCCGGGGAGACGGTGAGCAGGATGCCGAGCTCCGCGGCATGCATCATTTTTCCGATCACAAGGGCGCAGATCTTTGATACGCGCAGACAGTCCGCAGTCTGGCGGATCGACTGGCTAGAGACAAGGTTGCTGTTGATAATGAAGTTGATGGCCTCCTCCGTCTGACCGGTCTGGAGGTAGCCCAGGATCACGTGGAGCTTATTTAAAAATTCGTGGTTGAAGGCGCGCAGTGTGTCAAGCATCGCCTTTGCTCCGGTGAGCTCGTCCATGACCGTCTCCATCTCCGTCTGGTCATTGATGATCGTGAGGATCACCGGATGCTCCGTCTGGGTGTCTGCCGGAATCTCACTGACCAGAAGTCTTCGGTTCTCACAGGTGCAGGCACGGTGGTAGGACGGTGTGCCGGACGCGAGGACCCGGTCTGCCTGGGATTCCGGGAAGAAATCCCTGAAAGTGCGTCCTTCCATAAGAGGTTCAGTCCGTTCCTGTCCGGAAGTCCCATCGTCCGGGGAGACAGAAGGCGGATCCTCCGGTTTTTCAGGCAGGACATGAAAGAGATTTTCTGCCGCCTGATTTGCGTAGACCACGGAACCGGTGGAATCCGTGGCGACAAGCCCCTCCTCCAGTGCATTCAGCACGGTATCCTGACGCAGATACAGGTCGAGAAGCTCCGTCGGATGATGTCCCATCAGGGAATCCCGGAGAAGGGAGACGAGTCCGTGAGACAGAAGGATGCTGACGAGCAGCATGACCATCGCTGCTAATAAATAGGTAGGAAAGACCTCGTGGATCTGCTCTGAGATATAGGTGTTGAAGACCGACGCTATAACGAATCCGATGATCGCTCCGTCGCTGTTCCGGATCGAATGGAAAGCCCGCCGCTGGGAACCGTTTGTACCGTAGCCGATGGTGATATAGGGCTGGCTTCCCTTTAATATTGCCTCCTCCTCGCCGCCGACGAAGGTTTCACCCGTCTCCTTCCGGTTTGTGTGGTAGAACCGCAGCCCGGTCGTATTATAAATGGCTATGACATTGAGATCGGGAAAATTTTCAGACAGGGAATCCAGAGCTTCATTGGCGGATCCGTCCGGATAACCGTTTTCCAGCATGGAGACAACGCTGTCCATGGAGGCAACATAGGCGGCGAGAGCGCTGATATTTTTATCGATCTCCTGACGCTGCCGTGTAATCGTCGAAGAAAGGGTTATACTTAAGGAGAGGAGCAGCAGGCAGACGGACACTGCCATAAAGCTGAAAAACAACTGGCTCTCCAGGGATAGTTTTCGAAATTTCTGCATCATGAAACGTGTCCTCCATAGTGGAATACAGGGTATTGAAATTTTGAGGGTGCTATGTGCCGATGGCACATGTCCAGCACCGACCGGAGCGTAGACGCGTGAGTACGTAGAACATCATATTTATGCCTTAGTATAAAAAAAAAAAAGAAGGAGTTTCAAGAGGAAAGATGACGAAAAAAAGAGGGATTCCCGGCTTTTGCCGAAAAAAGGAGAAAATCTTCGATTCATATTGGGAAAAGTTTGTAAAAAGGACTTGCTATTTCTGGCAGAATTATGTACAATAAAACCAAGGTTGATTAATATTTAACAATCATAACTGTTTGGCGTTTCAGAGTATCCTTTATGTTCCGTGAAACGTGCGGACATGCTGAATGGTTATGAAACGACCACACATCATTTTCTAGGAGGAAAAGAAAAATGGCAGTTAAAGTTGCGATTAATGGTTTTGGCCGTATTGGCCGTCTTGCATTCAGACAGATGTTTGGCGCAGAGGGATTCGAGATCGTTGCGATCAACGACTTAACTTCTCCGGAGATGCTCGCACACCTTTTAAAATATGATTCCACACAGGGCAGATACGCTCTTGCGGATACAGTATCCTACGGTGAGGATTCTATCACTGTTGATGGCAAAGAGATCAAGATCTACGCGAAAGCAAACGCAGCAGAGCTTCCGTGGGGCGAGATCGGTGTAGACGTTGTTCTTGAGTGCACAGGCTTCTACACATCCAAAGCAAAAGCACAGGCTCATATCGATGCAGGCGCTAAGCACGTTATCATTTCCGCTCCGGCAGGAAACGATCTTCCGACGATCGTTTACAACGTAAACCACGAGACATTAAGCAAAGATGACCACATCATCTCCGCTGCTTCCTGTACAACAAACTGCCTTGCTCCGATGGCAAAGGCATTAAACGATTCTTACCCGATCCAGTCCGGTATCATGTGCACAATCCACGCTTACACAGGCGACCAGATGACACTTGACGGACCGCAGAGAAAGGGCGATAAGAGAAGAAGCCGTGCAGCAGCGATCAACATCGTTCCGAACAGCACAGGCGCTGCAAAGGCAATCGGCCTTGTAATTCCGGAATTAAACGGTAAGCTCATCGGTTCTGCTCAGCGTGTTCCTACACCGACAGGTTCCACAACAATCTTAACAGCTGTTGTTAAGGGCCAGCCGACAAAGGAATCCATCAACGCAGCAATGAAGGCAGCTTCCAACGAGTCCTTCGGCTACAACACAGATGAGATCGTTTCCAGCGATATCGTTGGTATGAGATACGGTTCTCTCTTCGATGCAACACAGACAATGGTTCTCCCGATCGACGAGAACACATCTGAGGTTCAGGTTGTATCCTGGTACGATAACGAGAACTCCTACACAAGCCAGATGGTTCGTACAATTAAGCACTTCGGAAAACTGTTAAATGCTTAATCGGTCCACAGAAATTGTGACAAATTAGACTCACTGAGGGGTCCGGTCTGTTGAGGACCGGATCCCTTTTTTATGTAACAGGAAATTCCGAGGAATTCCCTGTTACATAAAAAGGCATTGACGTGCCAAAGATGCGCACTCGCGCGAAGATGTAGACTGTCGCAAGCGACCGCACGAGGCGCGAGAATGTGCCAAGGCACATTCTTTTTTACACGGAAAGCGCGCGAAAGCCCGCCTCCCGCGAAAGACTCCGGCGGCTGCCGTGGGTCGGAAGACAGGAAGATGTCTGTCAGAAAATATCAAGGAGGAATTCCGACATGTCTTTAAATAAGAAAACAGTTGATGATATCAACGTAAAAGGTAAAAGAGTTTTAGTCCGCTGCGATTTCAACGTACCGCTTAAGAACGGCGAGATCACAGATGAGACACGTATCAACGCGGCTCTCCCGACGATCCAGAAGCTGATCAACGATGGTGGCAAGGTAATTCTCTGCTCCCACCTCGGAAAAGTTAAAAACGGCCCGAACGAGGGAGAATCCCTTGCACCGGTTGCAAAGAGCCTTTCCGCAAAGCTTGGAAAGGAAGTTGTATTCGTTTCTGATTACAACGTAACCGGAGAAGCTGCAACAAAGGCAGTGGACGCGATGAAAGAGGGGGACGTAGTCCTTCTTCAGAATACACGTTTCCGTGGTGCTGAGGAGACAAAGAACGGCGAGGAGTTCAGCAAAGAGCTCGCGGATCTCGCAGACGATTATGTATGCGACGCGTTCGGTTCCTCCCACAGAGCACACGCTTCCGTAGCCGGTGTTACAAAATTCATCTCCGCAAAGGGTGGCTCCAACGTAGTCGGCTACCTGATGGAGAAAGAGATCGCGTTCCTTGGAAACGCGGTTGAGAATCCGGTTCGTCCGTTCGTAGCGATTCTCGGCGGAGCAAAGGTTGCTGATAAGTTAAACGTGATCTCCAACCTGCTTGAGAAGTGTGATACCCTCATCATCGGCGGCGGCATGGCCTACACCTTCTTAAAGGCACAGGGCAAGGAGATCGGTAAGTCCTTAGTTGACGATACAAAGATCGACTACTGCAAGGAGATGATGGAGAAGGCAGAAAAGCTTGGAAAGAAGCTTCTCCTTCCGGTAGATACAACTGTTGTTGCTGAGTTCCCGAACCCGATCGACGCACCGGTTGAGGTTGAGTACGTTTCCGTGGACGCGATCCCGGCAGACAAAGAGGGCGTTGATATCGGACCGGAGACCTGCAAGCTCTACACAGAAGCTGTAAAGAGTGCAAAGACGGTTGTATGGAACGGACCGATGGGCGTATTCGAGAACCCGACTCTCGCTGCAGGTACCATCGCGGTTGCGAAAGCACTTGCTGAGACAGACGCTACAACGATCATCGGCGGCGGCGATTCCGCGGCAGCAGTCAATCAGCTCGGCTTCGGCGATAAGATGAGCCATATCTCCACAGGCGGCGGCGCATCCTTAGAGTTCCTGGAAGGAAAAGAGCTTCCGGGCGTTGCTGCAGCGGATGACAAATAATGAAACCAGTTAACCGTGCGCCGGATTGGGCTTAGAAAAGCGTTGCAAGCTTGCTTGCATAAGCTTTTTTAAGAACAAGCTGGCATAGGGGGAACGCCCCCGGCTTCTTGTTTTCATGCAAATGAAAACAAGAAGAGGCACGGTATATATTGTCCGAGATTCCAGATCCGGGGCGGTGATCCCGTCCCGGATTTTGTCATAGTATGGAAAACTGCAGATGTAGTTTTTGAATGTTATCGTTCAGAGAGAATCCTGGATATGGATCTTGAAGATAAATATTGGTATATATGGGGGTAGATAACCATGGCAAGAAAGAAAATTATCGCTGGAAACTGGAAAATGAACATGACTCCGTCCGAGGCAGTGGCACTCGTTGAGACATTAAAGCCGCTCGTTAAGACGGAGGAAGCGGACGTTGTATTCTGCGTACCGGCTATCGACATCATTCCTGTCGTAAAGGCATGCGAGGGAACAAACATCGAGGTCGGCGCTGAGAATATGTATTTCGAGGAGAAGGGCGCGTACACAGGCGAGATCTCCCCGAACATGCTGACAGATGCCGGCGTAAAATATGTGATTATCGGACATTCCGAGAGAAGAGAGTACTTCGCTGAGACAGATGAGACTGTCAATAAGAAAGTCTTAAAGGCATTCGAGCATGGACTGACCCCGATCATCTGCTGCGGTGAGACTCTTACTCAGAGAGAACAGGGAATCACTCTGGACTGGATCCGCAAACAGGTAAAGATCGCGTTCCAGAACGTGACAGCAGATCAGGCAAAGACTGCTGTGATCGCTTACGAGCCGATCTGGGCCATCGGAACCGGAAAGACAGCTACCACGGAGCAGGCTGAGGAAGTCTGCGGAGCGATCCGTGCGTGCATCGGTGAGATCTACGACGAGGCAACAAAGGAAGCGATCCGCATCCAGTACGGTGGATCTGTAAACGCCGGAAATGCTGCAGAGCTCTTTGCGCAGGCGGATATCGACGGAGGACTTGTCGGCGGCGCGTCCTTAAAGGCTGATTTCGGAAAGATCGTAAATTACAAATAAGGTAACTATTCAGTACCTTCATAGTTACGTGCAAAAATCCATTCCAGATCAGCTTCGCTGATGGGATTTTTGCCTTCCAGCCTATGTTTTCTTACGGTCAGCGCAGCAAGTGCGCAGACCTACTGAACAGTTACCAAATAAGTATCATATATGCAGGAAGAGATTCCCGGCTGTATGAATATGCAGTTTAAATAAAATTGCAAGGGAAATAACAGGAAAAATTTTGAGCGCTGTGTCATGGAAAATAGGATGTGACACAGCGCCTTTTATTTACGCGAACAACGAGCCAAAGTCCGCGCTTGCGCGAGACCTTGGCGACTGTCGCGATAACAAGGAGAAACTCGCGAAGCGTGTTTTCACTTGTTTACAATTTATAATAGTGACAATCTGTCATTTTTTTCGTCCACCCTATTGACTGGAAAGAATGGAAATGTTACGATATTTAGATGTTCAAAATATTTTAGACAAAAATGATTTGATTTTACAGGAATCCGGCTGCGTCGGATCAGAGAATGAAAGAGGAAATACCTATATGAAGAAGATTGGAATCGTAACAGACAGTCACAGCAGCATCAGCCAGGAAGAGGCGGAAAAACTTGGAATTTTTGTCCTGCCGATGCCGTTTTACATCGATGGGGAGTGCTATTACGAGAGCGTGACCCTGTCCCGCGAACTGTTTTTTGAGAAGCTGGCGGCCGGGGCGGATATTACGACGTCCCAGCCATCACCGACTGCAGTGATGGAAATCTGGGACAAGGCACTGGAGCAGTTTGAAAAGATCCTTTATATGCCGATCAGCAGCGGTCTCAGCGGTTCCTACGAGACGGCGATGATGTTGGCGAAGGATGAAGCGTATGAGGGGCGTGTTCTCGTTGTCGATGATGGACAGGTTGCGGCTCCGCTCCACCAGATGGTATTAGATACGTTGGATATGATCGAAAAGGGATATGAGGCGGAACAGATCCGTGATCTCCTTGAAAGGGCGGGAGACCGGATGATGATCTATATCGCGCTCCAGACGCTGGAGTGCTTAAAGAAAGGCGGAAGAGTGACACCGGCGGCAGCGGCATTGGGATCTGTGTTTCATATTAAGCCGATCCTGAAGCTGCAGACAGGAAAGCTGGACTCCTTTAAGAAATGTCACGGGATCGTAAAAGCAAAGAAGGCGGCCATCGAGGCCATGCAGGCAGAGATCCGGGATAACTTTCAGGACGCGTTAAATGACGGCGCCCTTCACCTTCTGGCATCCTCCAGCGGAACGGACGAGGAGAATGCGGCATGGGTCGAGGAGATCCAGGAGGCATTTCCGGGCGTTCCGCTTCTCTACGATAATCTGTCCCTCGGCGTATCCTGTCATATCGGACCGGGTGGAATGGGAATCGGGTGCGCGGTGGCACCGGATTATAAGAGAGTGTAATGCCGGGAATATGGTTCTTTTGCAGCATGTGCGCCGGGTAGAAGCTGATTGCGGAATTCGATAAGAGTTTCAGAGGTGAGTTTCAGATAGAAGTTGTAAGCTCTGTGGGTGTTGCGTGTATACAAAATTTGTCTTATAATAGAAATCAGACAATAAAAAATGAATGTTGTTTTGCACACCGGAGAACACAATTCTGCAGCAGGGCGAAGGTTTGCTGGCAGGGAGGTGCAGGCGCGCATAGAAGGAGGTAATGATGGAATACCGTAGATTTGGAAATACGATCGTAGCAAGGATCGATCAGGGTGAGGATGTTCTGGAGAAGATGAAACGCATCGCGATGCTCGAGGATGTGAAACTTGCGAGCGTCAGCGCATTAGGTACATTTTCTTCCATGACCGTAGGAATTTATGATCTGGAAAAACGTCAGTTTATGGGGAATGATTTCGAGGGAATGTTTGAGATCGTCTCCTTCACAGGAACCATCAATACGATGGACGGAAAGTATTACAGCCACATCCACGCGGCGGCAGCCGATGCAAAGGGCAATGTGTACGGCGGGCATTTAAGTCATGGCATTATCGGAGCGACCTGCGAGATGGTGATTACGGTGATTGACGGAGTTGTGGATCGTGTAAAAGATGAGGAGACAGGACTCAATCTCTTTAACTTTAAGTGTTAAAGTGCAGAAAGGTAACTGTTCAGCAGGTCTGCGCGTAACTGTGAAGGTACTGAATCGTTACATATTTTTGTGAATTGTGATAAGAGATAAGAAAAGATCGATAAGGAGCAGGTTATGGAACAGATGATTCCGGGATTTCTGGAAGAGATGTTGAAAAAACAGTATGGAGAGGAAGTTTTCGCGAAGATCCTCGCGGGATATCAGGCGAGACGTCCGGTGACACTCCGGGTCAATCCCTTAAAGGCGGACCGGAACTCGGTAGAACAGGCACTTACCGGTGCAGGGATCGCGTTTAAAAATGTATCGTGGTATGAGGATGCGATGATCATCGAGGGCGCAAGGGAGCCGGAGATCCAGGAACTTCCGATCTATAAGGAAGGCGGAATCTATCTCCAGAGCCTTTCCTCCATGCTGCCGCCGCTGTTTCTCGGCCCGAAGGCGGGAGAGACCGTCCTCGATATGGCTGCCGCCCCGGGCGGAAAGACGACCCAGATGGCGGCGATGACGGGAAATCAGGCGCAGATCACGGCCTGCGAGAAGAATAAGGCGCGGTCGGAAAAGTTAAAATACAATCTGGAAAAGCAGGGGGCATCCGGAACCTACGTGATGGTGGAGGACGCAAGAAAGCTTGACGATTTCTTTTCCTTCGACCGGATCCTTTTGGACGCGCCCTGCAGCGGAAGCGGAACCGTAGAAGTGCGGGACGGTGTCTGCCGGACAAAAATCTCAAAGGAACTTGTGGAAAGATCCGCGAGAACCCAGGAAGAACTGTTAAAAAAAGCGCTGAAGCTCTTAAAATCCGGACATGAGATGGTCTACTCCACCTGCTCAATCTTAAAAGAGGAGAATGAAGGTCTCTTAAAGCGCGTGTTAAAGAGTTCAGGCGGAGAACTTGTGCCGATCGGGGAAGAGTGGACGAAGGAACTTCCGTTACTTCCGAACGCGATGCCGGGGACGCTCCTCGTGGGACCGAATGAATTGTTTGAGGGATTTTTTGTGGCGAAGATCAGAAAAAAATAGAAGCTCCGCAAGGAACTTCTATTTTTTTGCAAAAAACGCTTTAAGCTTTTATTCCGTCCTGCGGTTCTCAACCTCGATCCGTTTCAGCTCAGGCATGATCGTGATCAGCATCGTGAGAATGCAGGCGGTTCCGCCGATGACATTGGAGACTGGCTCAGCGAGGAATACGCCGTCGGTCCCCATATGCATGACGTAGGGGAGAAAGTAGGTCAGCGGTACAACGATGAATACCTTGCGGAGCAGGGAGAAGAAGATCGCAAAGACCTTCTTATTCAGGGATTTAAATACCGCCTGACCGATGTACTGGAGGTCCATAAAGATAAAAGCTGCAAAATACATGTTCAGCGCCGGAACTGCATCCTGGATCAGCGCCGCGTCCGAGCTGAAAATACGGATCAGCGTTTCCGGGATGAGGATGATCATGTTCCACATGACGGCCGTGTAACCGAAAACAAGGAGACTCATGATCAGAATGGATTTCCGCACGCGTCCCGGTCTGCGGGCACCGTAGTTGTAGCTCAGGATCGGGGAGGTTCCCTCTACCATGGCGTGGATCGGTGTCTCGACAAGCTGGCGCACACTGGAGATGATGGTCATGACGGAGATATAGATATCGCCGCCGGTGACGGAAAGGATATTGTTGCAGCAGATCGTCACGAGGCTGTTTGTGAGCTGCATGATAAATCCAGCCGCGCCGAGGCTGAGGATATTCTTCGCATGTCCGGTACATTCCGGGATCTCATTTTTATGAAGGAACCGCAGCTTTAATTCGGATTTTTTCGTGAGGAAAAACAGGACGAAGGCGGCGGACAGGCACTGGGAGATCACGGTGGCGATGGCCGCGCCGCGGACGCCGAGTCCGAGGGCAAAAATAAAGAGCGGATCAAGCACCAGGTTCGTTCCGGCACCGATCGCGACGGATAACATGCCGATGCTGGAGTAGCCCTGGGCGTTGATAAACGGGTTCATTCCGACCGCGATCATCGATGGCAGGGTTCCGATCAGATAGAGCATCATATACGGATAGGCGTAAACGATGGCCTCAGCGGAAGCACCGAAGAGGATCAGGATCGGACGGGCGAAGAGGAAGCCGACCGCCATCAGGATCATAGCGCAGACACAGAGCATCGTAAATGAAGTGTTCATAATGCGCCTTGCCGTGTCAGGGTCCTTCTTCCCGCGGAAAATCGAGAAGAGCGGCGCACCGCCGGTCCCAAATAGGTTGCTGAAGGCTGTGATGATGACAATGATCGGAAAGCATAAGCCGACCGCGCCGAGAGCGGCTGTTCCGATCTCCGGGATCCGCGCGATGTAGATGCGGTCCACGATATTATATAGAAGGTTTAAGATCTGGGCAACCAGCATGGGGAGCGCGGCTCCGAGGATATTGCCCGTTATGGTTCCATTTTCAAAATCAATACGTTTCATATGTATGGTAGCTTTCCGTTACTTTTCATGGGTAGGAATTTTCTGAACTGAAAATTCCGTATGATACCGTTATGACCGCGGATTTTGCCGATTCGGAATGCGAAGCATCGGCAAAATCCTGTTACAGTGCGCGGGCATGGAGTGCCCGTGTACTGTAACAGATTTCCTGTAACGATTTGATCCTTTCTAAATTTTTTCTTGCGGTTCAAGTATAGCATCCCCTATAATATATGTAAATTATTGTTTTTATATAGAAATACAATAAAAATTATATAATACAAGAGAATTTTTACATTCAGATCATGATTGTTATGATCCGGGATCAGGATTCCACAATTCGCACCGTTGCGGGAGTGGAGGTCTGCAGATCGCCGGTCAGAAGGAGAGACTATGGAGATCAGACAGTTAGAATACTTTCGGGCCATTGTTGACGCCGGAACCATCAGCGGTGCGGCAAGAGAGCTTCATATGACACAGCCGCCGCTAAGCTACCAGATGAAAATGCTGGAGGAGGAACTTCAGGTGCCGCTTTTTATCCGCGGCATGAAGCATATCACACTGACGGAGGCAGGAAAAACGCTCTACGAACAGGCGGGAAAGATCCTGATGCTCTCGGAGGTAACGAAGCGCGAGGTCATAAAATCAAGTCAGGCGGCGACGATCCATATCGGAATGACTCCGTCCACCGTGTCCATGATGTCCCATTACCTGATGCGCTTTGCAAAAAGCCATCCCAATATCCATTTTGATATCCACGAGGGATCCACATTCACGATGAGGGATCAGCTTGAGAACCGGATCCTCGACCTCACGACCTTGCGCACGCCAATTACGTTAAGGGGCTGTGAGACGAAAACTCTGGCCGAGGAACGCCTTCTCGCCATGGCAGTTCCAGAGTTCCCTCTTTTAAAAGGACGCACATCGCTTCAGCTGCAGGAGCTCTCGGAACAGCCCCTGATCCTGTCCCACCGGTTTCAGAAATATATCGCCTCGAAGTTTGAGGAGGCGGGACTTGTCTGCGATATCTACCTTGCCTGTGAAGATGCAAGGACCGCGATCACGATGGCGGAACGGGGAATGGGGATCGCGATTCTGCCGACTTCGATGCTGGAACTTTCTGATAAGCTGAAAGCATGTGGGGTCTGTGATGCCGATTTTACAACAGAGGTCCTTCTTGCCTGGAGAAAAAGTCGGATTTCGTCGGAAATACAGGAATTTCTGGAATTTTGGAATTGAGAAATGTATTCGTGGAATGCATGAATCTTGAAAAAATCTTGCAAGTAGCTTTTGCAGGCAGATTAGACGAGTGATTTTCAAAAAAACATGCGGTCCTGGAAGCAGACTCGCAGATCGGATACTTTTTTAAATTAACTTTAGAAAGCGTAAAAAGTATGAAAATTTCATATAAGAACGATGAAGGATCGTCTAAGACAAGCCGTCCATGACATAATACACATTATGTCATGGACGGCTTTTTTGAATGAAAAAATGTATGATCGGAAAACGATACGGAAGTCTCGTGGTAATTGAAAAAGTGAAGATTTCAGGGAAACCGAAAACCTATTGGCGGTGTCAGTGGGACTGCGGGAATACATGCACCGTAGAAGATTCACACCTGAAAAACGGACATACGAAGAACTGTGGCTGCAGGAGACGGATCCGACTCCAGGAAAAACGCCTTGATCTCACCGGACAGCGGTACGGCAGGCTTGTGGTTCTGGGACCTGCAGCGGAGCTGACAGAAAAAAGGAAGGTACGATGGAGCAAAGTGGATCGTCCGAAGGTGATCGCGCGGATCGTCCGGGCAGGATGAGTGACTACTGGCTTTGCCAGTGTGACTGTGGAAAACAATGCATCTGCCAAAAAGAGAATCTCCGCTCCGGGGTCACAAGAAGCTGCGGCTGTCTTCAGGAAGCACAGAGAAAGGTAAATATGAAGAAAACCATCCATTTTATGGACGGAACCTGTGTGGAGCGGATCGCGTGCAGAAAGACATTTTCCAATAATACTTCCGGTCATCGCGGAGTATACAGAAGAGAAAACAACCGATGGAGAGCCTCCATTGGCTTTCAGGGAAAGTCCTACAATCTTGGCAGCTTCGCAACCTATGAGGAGGCAGTTCAGGCGCGGCTGGACGCGGAAAAGCGGTTATATGATCCATTTTTAGCGAAATATCGCGAAGAAAATTCCTGAGGACGCAGGGGGATCACAATACTGATAAAAACACTTCCAACCGCAGGAATACCGGGCAGCTTTGCTGCATAGAATGCAGTTTAGGGAGTGATTTTTATAAATTTTTAAGGAGCAAGGGGGAAAGGAGGAGCTTTGTGAGCATACAGAGGCAGAAGAATCCTGTGTGCAGCAATTGAAATATTGACTCACAGTAACTGTTCGACAGAGATACAGTTACGATCCACGATTCAAAGAAGGAGGAAAAGAGAGATGAAGAAGCGCGGAATGAAAAAACGTGTTATGGCAGCACTCATGACGGCCTGTATGGTCGTTGGGTCTGTGCCGGGAGTGTCGTTGGCGGATGTGTCAGGTGAACCATCTGGTACGCTGACACCGGATGCAAAGAACAACAACTGGTATTATCTCCATACTCAGTACGACAACACAAGAGGACGCATGTACACCGGCTGGCATGAGATCGACGGCAAGTGGTATTACTTCAACACAGCATCCGACAAGGGAACACTTGGCGCAATGCTTGCGAATACCACAACACCGGATGGATATCAGGTAGACGCAAATGGAGCATGGATCCGGTAATTCCGGCAGGAAACCTTCATGGCTCACCGGGCGCGGGATCCTCATAGCAGTCATGTTTCTTTTGGGACTGGGAATTTTTCTGTACCCGCATATCTGTGACTGGTACTATCAGTATCAGTTCAACAAGGCGATCGCGGCGTATGACCGGTTTCAGGGGATCGACTGCGAAGGAATGATCCAGGCGGCCAGAGAGTACAATGAAAGACTTGCAAAGAAAGAGGAACAGTTTCTGGTTCCCGCAGAGGAACGGGAGGAGCTTGACCACCTTCTAGATCCATGGGAAACAGGGATGATGGGATATGTGGACATTCCGAAGATCGGGGTCCACGTTCCCATTTACCACGGAACGGAAGAGCGGGCGCTTCAGTCGGGCGCCGGTTTCTGGTATGGGACAAGCCTGCCGGTGGGCGGTGAAAATACCCATTGTGTGCTGGCCGCCCATAACGGTCTTGTGAAGGCGAAACTGTTCACTGACCTGGACAAACTAGAAGTGGGAGATCGGTTCACTCTGGATGTCTTAAACGAGACATTCACGTATGAGGTGGATCAGATCCTCGTAACACTTCCGGAAGAGACGGAAGAACTTTATGTCCAGAACGGAAAAGACCTTGTGACGCTTTATACCTGTACTCCGTATGGGGTAAATACCCACAGGCTCCTTGTCCGCGGACACCGGGTAACAGAACCGGAAGAATGATGGAAAAAATGCGCCGGTTCACAAAAAGTGAAAACGGAGCTTTTTTCGACATAAATTGACATGGAGGGAATCGAAAATGAAAAAGAAAATGAACAAGGTTTTAGTAGTCTGCACAGCGGCAGCAGCGATGACAGCATTTTCAGGAACCGCTTTTGGGGCAACTCTCGATCTGGAGTCAAAGACAGCGGTTGCTGACGCGAAGGATGGAGCCGGGGATATCCAGGAGGCCATAAATCAGATCTCGGGGAACGGAAATAAAGATGGGTGGACCATCAAAATAAAGTCTGGTACATATGACCGATTTACAATTCCGGCAGATTTTAAGAACATCACGGTTGAGGGAGAGAAAAACAGCGTTATTCAGGTGATGAATGCGTCAGTGGCAGACAACCTTTCAGATGCTGGCGGAATTAACGCGTTTGGCAGTAATATTACTTTAAAAGGACTTACAATTGATGCTGGAAATGTACCGGCTGAAGAGGGAAAGTTTACAGCAGCGGTTTCCAATCACAATGGCGCAGTAGGTGGAACTGGCTTTTCTCTTCATGTTGAAAACTGTACGATCAAGGGAACAGATTCACAATTTGCGGATGGTATTTTATTTGACAGTCCGGGATTTGATGTGAAAAATTGTAAAATTTCAGGTTTTAAGCAGGCAGTTGAATTCTTTGGAGATAATTTTGTAGTTCCGGAATCTGGAAATATGGTCAGTGGGAATACGTTCCGTGACTGTAGCTTTGCTATTCATGGATATTTTGGCGGCGGCTCGGATGGCGGAGTGCTGAGTTTTAAGAATAATAAGGTAACCGGTACGGATGATCTGCGCGCCAAAGTAGTGATTCAGGATCAGAGTAATACAGGGGCTGTTCGCGCGGATATCTCTGGAAACACATTTGTGAATGCACTTGTGGGACTTGTGAATCTGAGAGAAAACGGGAAAACGATCTCACCAGTATTGACCTCCAATGAGATGGGCGCAAACAGTTTTTATGTTGAGGCGGTGGAGCCGGGAACCATTGAATTTTATGCGACATATCATGCGCCGGAGAACAGCGAAGGCTGCTGGAGAGTGACAGGAATTGAAGATTTTGGCATTGATGCCGGATTAAATCCGGATGGATCCAAAGCAAAGATCGAGGAGTTGGTGGATGCAGCGAATGAAAGTGGATCCAGAACGTTGAGCATTACGGGAATTGATGAAAACAATCTGATCAAAACGTTCACTTATTTTAAAGATGGAATTTACTGGGACAGCGATAAGGAAAGTAAACCGTCGGTGGACAAAAAAGCGGATGGTCAGGACCGTATCGAGGCAGCAAGGCCAGGAGATGTTATTTCTTTTACACTGGAATCCAATCTGCCGCAGTCACTGTCAGCGCAGGTAAAAAGACGTACTCCAAATGACGACAGACCAGATGATGACAGACCATATATTATAGAAAAGAAGTCTTATCAGCTGATATTCCATGATAAGATGAGCAGTAATCTTTCTCTTAATCAGGCTACATTGAAAGTCGAAATCATGAATAATGGAAAGCTTGTGGAACTGCCGGAGAAATATTACATGGTGCGTACAGATCTTGAAGGTGAGACTTTCCGGGTAACAGTAGGACTTGTGGCAGCGTTTAATGATGGTCAGATCTCGTATGATCAGCTGAAGAATGCGGCACAGATCGTCGTATCTTATGACGCAACGGTAAAAGACAGTGTTATCAATGGAGACAAGGTGGAGAACCGTGCATGGGTCAACGACAGCGAAGAGGATATCGTTGACGGCCCGGTCATCGATCCAGATGTTCCGTCCACCGGTGGAGTTGGAACAAAAGCCTTCACAGCAGCAGGAATCGCCCTGATGGGAGTTGCAGCAGGTGCTGTGATCGTGACAGGTAAGAAAAAGAAAGAAGAACAGTAATTCAGACTTTTCGGATTGTTGCTAGTTATGAGAACGAGGTAGAGACATGAAAAAATCATGGAAAAGTTTCATGACCGTCACCGCAGCCGCTGCTGCGATGACGGCTGCCATGGCATTTTCTTCGTTGGCGGCTGTGGCGAAGGTAGATGATGACCTTCCGGAAAACCGTCATATCGTATCGGTAGCTTCCGGCGGATATGAGACGGGATTCCAGATCAAGGCGGCTCATGGCGCGGACATCTACGAGACGACAAGTTATCCGATCGATAAAAAGGCAGACGGCGAGGATGAGATCGGAACCGTAAGTCAGGGAAAGAAGATCGAGTTTACACTGAACTCCAGTCTTCCAAAGCTGCTTGCACGCTATGTTGTAACGGCATCCAACGCCTCACCGGCAAACTCCGCAAGGGAGATTCGCAAAGTCCGCGTACATAGTGCGTCCGGCGCGGGGACAGTCCGCGTACACAGTGCGTCCGGTGCGGAGACAGTCCGCGTGTACAGCGCATCCGGTGCCGGAAGAGCGGGAAGCGTAATCAGGGACAACTACGACAATGAGATTGCCAGACAGTTCCTTTTAGCAGATGAAAAATATGCGATCCCGGATTCTGTTGTGGAGACCATGGTCTTCCACGATGAGATGAACCGGTATCTGAAGTTTATCGACGGTACGCTCCGTGTGACTGCGGGCAGGGATGGAAAAGAAGTTCCTTCCGGGTATTACACGGTAACAGCCAGTGGTTCCAACGCATTCCGGGTTGAGGTTGATCTTGTAAACCTCTTTAATACCGGAATCATCGATTATGAAGATCTGACGGGTGAAAATCCGATTACAGTGACCTATGAAGCGGTCGTGACAGACGACGCGATCCAGGGGGACGAGCTGTTTAACGAAGCCTGGGTCAACGATGGAGAACATGACTCCGTGGAAGGTGCGGTCCTCGATAAGAAGGTTCCGTCCACAGGCGGAATGGGACGGGGAATGTTCACGGGTCTGGGACTCCTGTTTATGGGCACAGCGGCAGCAGCAGGGAAGAGAAAAAGAAGCATGTAGATCAGATACAGAAATCGATGTAGAAGGAAGGAATCCAAGATGACAGGAATTCGGAAAAAGAATAAGATCCTGGGCTTTATTTTTGCCGTGCTTGCGGTATGGATGGTGATATTTCAAAATCCGTCCTACGCGGCACAGCGGGGCAGTCTGAACATAAAAACAGAACAGGCCGGAATGACGGTATATCTCTATCGGATTGCAGAAAAACAGGCGGGTGTCTATGTGCTGAATGAGAAATTTCAGGCATCCGGTGCGGATGTTTCCGGGGGTGGTTCCAGAGAGGCTGCGATCACTCTGGCAGATTTTGCGAAGGCGCAGGGGATCCAGCCTTACCGGACCGGAACGGGAAGCGGAAAGCATGTGGTTTTTCGGAATCTTTCGGATGGAGAGGCTCTCTACCTTGTGACGGGGGATCCGATGACCGTTGGCGGCAAGACCTACATTCCGGCACCAGTTCTCGTGGAAGCGGGCGGTGCCGCGGCGGAAGCAGATATCAAGTGTGATATTGAAGAACCGGAAAACCCGACAAACCCAACGGAACCCACAAACCCGACGGATCCATCGAATCCGACCTCTCCGACCCGTTATTATGATGACAGCGATGATGACGACTGGGATCCGACTCCGAATAAGAAGCCGACGATCACAACAGCGGCTGACGAGACGGTGACGATCACAGATGCGGAGACACAGTCGGAAACCAGAGTGGAGGAGAGTACGGCAGAGAGTGAAACAGAGACATCTACGGAGACAACCGTGGAGAACGAAAAGAAGCTTCCCCAGACAGGACAGCTGTGGTGGCCGGTAGGGATTCTGCTCTCCGCAGGCGCGGTCCTTCTGGCGGCAGGTCTTGTGATGAAAAAGAGAAGTAAGGAAAAATAAAAAATTAAAGAGAAACATGAGGATACAGATATGAAAAAGAAAACGCTTCATCCCTCCGGATTTACAAGCAAATGGAGAGCATACTCCAGCACCACAACTCCGCCGACAGAACCGGGACGTTACACCATGACAGTCGTTGTCCACGGCGGTAACTATCTGGTCTCCCCGATCAACCGGTCCTTCCAGATCACGAAGTAGAACGGCTGAATGGTAAAATCGCGGGTCCTGTAACCCGCGATCAGGAGACATTCATATGAAAAAAGTACGCATCACATTCCCGTTATCAGATCAATGGCGATGTGATGCGTATTTTAATGTAAAAAGAATGTGCCCAGGCAGTTCCTTAAGGAATCAGCTGGGCACAGTAGATTGTTTCGTTATTAGTACAACTTTGCACCGGCCGGGATTCTGTCATCGACCATCAGGAGGTTCAGTCCCTCATGGCCATCTTTCTCATGGACTGCTGAGATCAGCATACCTTCGGAATCGATTCCCATCATCTTTCTCGGCGGAAGGTTCACAATCGCGATTGCTGTCTTTCCAACCAGCTCTTCCGGCTCGTAATACTCGTGAATACCGCTTAAGATCACGCGGTCCTTGCGCTCTCCGTCGTCCAATGTGAACTTCAGGAGTTTCTTGGACTTCGGTACCGCTTCACAGGATAAAATCTTAACTGCGCGGAAATCGGATTTTGCGAATGTTTCGAAATCAACCATTTCTTTGAAGATCGGCTCGATCTTAACGTTGGAGAAATCGATCTTCTCAACAGTCTTTGCTGCCGGAGCGGCTGCGGAAGACTTGGAAGATTTTTTGTCGGAATCTAAGGACTTCATTGTCGGGAAGAGCAGTACGTCACGGATCGCCGGGGAGTTTGTAAATAACATAACAAGACGGTCGATACCGTATCCGATACCACCGGTCGGCGGCATACCGATCTCAAGGGCATTTAAGAAGTCCTCGTCAGTGGTATTTGCCTCGTCATCACCGGAAGCAAGTGCTGCTTCCTGTGCTTTGAAACGCTCTCTCTGGTCGATCGGGTCGTTTAACTCGGAGTATGCGTTGCACATCTCACGGGCATAGATATAGAGCTCGAAACGCTCAACCTGCTCCGGGTGACCCGGTTTCTTCTTGGTAAGCGGGGAGATCTCGATCGGATGGTCTGTGATGAAGGTCGGCTGGATCAGGTGCTCCTCAACGAATTCCTCGAAGAAGAGGTTGATGATGTCGCCGCGGACATGACGATCCTCGTAGTGAACGCCCTTCTCATCTGCTAATTTCTTTGCTTCCTCAGTCGTAGTGATCTCATTGAAATCAATACCGGTATATTTTTTGATCGCGTCGATCATGGTAAGGCGCTCGAACGGCTTTCCAAGGTCGATCTCGACATCTGCGTACGGAATCGTTGTGGATCCGCAGATCTGCTTTGCGATATGACGGAACATATCCTCTGTGAGATCCATCATTCCCTGGTAATCCGTGTATGCCTGATATAACTCCATAAGAGTAAATTCCGGGTTGTGTCTTGTATCAAGACCTTCATTACGGAATACACGGCCGATCTCGTAAACGCGCTCCATACCGCCGACGATGAGTCTCTTTAAGTAGAGCTCAAGGGAGATACGAAGCTTTACATCCTCGTCGAGAGCGTTATAGTGTGTCTCGAACGGTCTCGCGGCAGCACCGCCTGCGTTTGCGACGAGCATCGGAGTCTCGACCTCAAGGAATCCGAGGTCATCTAAGTATCTGCGGATGCAGCTGATGATCTTGGAACGCATAACGAATGTCTTCTTAACGTCCTCGTTCATGATCAGGTCAACGTATCTCTGACGGTAACGGGTATCTGTGTTTGTAAGTCCGTGGTACTTCTCCGGAAGGATCTGTAAGCTCTTGGAGAGAAGTGTTACGGAATGGGCATGAACAGAGATCTCGCCCATCTTTGTTGTGAATACAAAGCCCTTGATGCCGACGATATCGCCGATATCCATTCTCTTGAAGTCTTTGTAGGAATCCTCACCGAGGTCATCGCGGCATACATAGCACTGGATGTTGCCCTTGAGATCCTGGACGTTGCAGAAGGAAGCTTTACCCATGACACGCTTGGACATAATACGTCCTGCGATGGAAACTTCCTTTCCGTCATATTCTGCGTAATGATCCTTGATATCTGCGCTGTGAGCTGTCTGATCATATTTTGTGATCTGGAACGGGTCTCTGCCCTCTGTCTGTAACTCAGAAAGCTTCTCGCGGCGCACCTTTAAGAGCTGGTGGATATCCTGCTCTTTTGCATTTGCATTCTTGTTCTGATTCTGCTGTTCAGCCACTTTTCTATTTCTCCTTCACTGTAGTCTTTGTGTATGATCGATACGGTCGTGTACAGAATTTTCAGTCCGGAAGCTTCCCGTCTGTACACGGCGGCGATCAATCGACTCTTTTAATATCGAGTACCTTATACTGGATAACTCCGGACTGTGTCTCAACGTCAACAACGTCACCAACGCGTTTTCCGATCAGCGCGTGTCCGACCGGGGACTCGTTGGAGATCTTATTCTCAAGGCTGTTTGCCTCTGTGGAACCAACGAGCTTGAATTCCATCTCCTCGTCGAAATCGACATCGTAAACCTTTACGATACATCCGACGTTGATCTTGTCAAGGTTTACCTCGTCCTCAACAACGACCTCCGCGTTCTTTAACAGCTTCTCGAGCTCTTCGATTCTTAACTCAATATCTCTCTGCTCGTCTTTCGCAGCATCGTACTCGGCGTTCTCGGATAAGTCTCCCTGTTCTCTTGCCTCTTTGATCTTCTGGGCAATCTCACGACGGCGGTTTACTTTCAGATCCTGAAGCTCATCCTCGTATTTTTTCAGTCCTGCATAAGTTAAAATATGTTTCTTATCAGCCATGACGTCTTACCTTTCTTATTGTTTCGGGGCAGAATGACCCTTTATAATTTTTAGCTTTACATTCTCTGTATTATAGCGTGAACACTGGGGATTGTCAAGAAGACGAAAGGCTTTGTTTTTGAGGATTTTCACGGTATCTTTTGATAAAAAATGACTCGTATGGACAGAGGCTGCATCTTATTAGGAAGAAACAGAAAACAGGGAAAGGACAGGAAATAACAGACAAGGTAAAAACAGGAATAATTACTGATATTTACTTGATATCCTATCCGCGCTATGCTATAATCAGGTTGATCAAAAATATTTATGAGAAAGGAAGTTACCAATATGCAGTACGCGATTGCACATTTAGATCAGGACGGCAACGGAGATTCCGACAAGAATCCATATATTTCCGTAGATTTTGAAAATAACCTTGAGTCATGTCTTGAGGCGGCAAATATGATGGAGGATGAGGGATATAAGGAGATCACACCGTTTATCCTTGAAGACGAGGGAAAGAGCGGCACTTATACCTGGGAGTATGTGAGACAGCATTCCATTTAAATTTGGAAAAGAGAAATTGGGGAGATCCTGCGGGGCGTGTGAATGCTCTGCGGGGTCTTTTTTGTTGCGATGCAGTTGGAAGAAGCTGTCGGCAGCAGGTCCTGTAAGTCTTGTAAGAAGGAAAAAATAGAAAAACTTGACGAACATATGTTCTGACTGTATAATGGAAACATAAGATTTTAGGGAGAGAATTGAGTCTGGAATCGAGATAAACCATATTAGGAAAGCCGCAGAGACATTTAGTGGCCATGTATTAGTAAGGGATGTTGGTGACAGCTTCTGTAGGTTTTTTGGAGTGCTGGAAGATGACAGATAAGACTGAATAAAAGCTAAGACTAAATAACAGAGAAAACGGAGAAAATATATGAATCAGATCAACCGTGAGGATATGCTGGAGCTTACGAGAAGAATGACATTGAAGAGAAACTGCTTTGACCGGATCGCCGGGGCCTATCTGGATAAGGACGGGTTTGTAGACGGGACATTTAATAAGAATTTCCGTCAGCTCTCCCTGCCAGATCAGCAGAAGAATCTTGATATCGCGAAGACGATCCCGTTTTCGGAGACGAATGTGGCGTTGAAGGAATATGTCTTTTCGGGGGAGGAGAAAAAGCCCGGGAGTGTGTGGCAGCTGCTCTGCGCACTGCGGGAGTGTGAGCTGAAAAACGATGCACTGCTTGATATTTTTTATGAAGTGTTTGGGGAAAAATATCCGGCGTCGGGGGATTATGCGGTCTATTTCTTTCACGGGAATTATGATGTTCCGAGAAAGGCAAAGGATAAGGAAAGCCTCTGGGAATCGGAGGAAGTTTACCGTTTCCTGCTCTGTGCGGTGTGCCCGGTGAGCGGAGATTATGAGCCGGGGATGCCGGTCTGCGGATTTATGTTTCCGGCGTTTAAGGACCGGGGACCGGATAATGGGCGGATCCAGGTGTTTGAGGCGGATCCAGCGCGGCCGCATAGGGATTTTTTGAATTTGATCTTGCCGGTGAGTGCATATATTTTGTGAAGGTATGTGGGGAAAATGAAAATTGATATCGGAAGGGAGACGGGCTATGGCGGATAGAATGAGCAAGATGGATGGAGCAAACAGAATCTACGCAGCGATCGACCTGAAATCGTTCTATGCCTCCGTGGAGGTTGTGGATCGAAAACTTGATCCGATGACGACGCACCTTGTCGTCGCGGACCGGAGCCGGACGTCGAAAACGATCTGCCTTGCGGTATCGCCTTCCTTAAAGGCGTATGGGATTCCCGGACGCGCGCGCCTCTTTGAGGTGGAGCAGAAGGTGGAAGAGGTGAACCGGGAGAGAAGGCGGCGGGCCCCCGGCGGAAAATTCACGGGAAGTTCCTGTGATGCGGTCGAACTGGCGAAAAGACCGGATCTTGCGCTGGATTTTATCGCTGCGCCGCCGCAGATGGCCCACTATATGGAGAAAAGTTCACAAATTTACCAGATCTATTTAAAATATGTAGCACCGGAAGATATCCATTCCTATTCGATCGATGAGGTCTTTATCGACCTGACTTCCTATCTTGAGACATACCATATGTCGGCGCATGAGCTGACGACACGGATGATCCGGGATGTGCAGAAAGAAACCGGAATTACGGCGACTGCGGGGATCGGAACGAATCTGTACCTTGCAAAGATCGCGATGGATATTATGGCAAAGCACATCGAACCTGACGCGGACGGAGTGCGTATCGCGGAGCTGGATGAGATGAGTTACCGGAGATATCTGTGGGGACACCGTCCGCTGACGGATTTCTGGCGTGTGGGCCGGGGATACGCGAAAAAACTGGAAGAACGGGGAATCTACACGATGGGGGATATCGCCAGATGCTCCCTCGGAAAGGAAAACGATTATTATAACGAAGATCTTCTGTACCGGATGTTCGGTGTCAACGCGGAACTTCTGATTGACCATGCCTGGGGGTATGAGCCGTGTACGATCGCGGATGTCAAGGCGTACCAGCCGGAAAACCACAGCGTCGGATCCGGGCAGGTTCTTGCCTGTCCATATACTGTCCAGAAGGCAAGGCTCGTCGTGCGGGAGATGGCGGATCTTTTGGCTCTGGATCTTGTGGACAAAAAGCTGACAGCGGATCAGGTGGTCTTGACGGTGGGATACGATATCGAAAACCTGACGGATTCAAAACTCAGAAAGAACTACAACGGGGAGATATCCACGGACCGTTATGGAAGACGGATCCCGAAACACGCCCACGGCTCCAGAAATCTTGGCGGGCAAACTTCCTCCACGAAACGGATCACGGAGGCGGTTATGGAGCTCTACGATGAGATCATGAATCCAAAGCTTCTTGTGCGCCGGATCGCGATTTCCGCAAACCATGTGGTCTGTGAGGGAACGGAACAGAAAGTGCAGGAGTACGAACAGTTGAATCTCTTTACCGATTACGGCACACAGGTGGAGCAGAAAAAGAAGGAAGAGGAAGAATTGGCGCGGGAAAAACGGATGCAGCAGGCGGTTCTGGAGATCAAGAAAAAGTTCGGAAAGAACGCGGTCTTAAAGGGAATGAATCTCGAAGAGGGCGCGACCGCGGTAACGCGGAACAACCAGATCGGAGGTCACAGGGCATGAGTACATGGGAGAAATATCGGGATATGATCGATCTTCCATATCCGGGAGAATCAAAGCATACCCGGATGCCGGTGAGGGACAGGGCAGCCCAGTTTGCGCCCTTTGCTGCGCTCACCGGATTTGGCGCAGTATTAAAAGAGACGGAACGTATTACGGAAAAGCGGATCGAGCTGGATGAATATGAAAAGGAAAAACTGAATGAGAATCTGCGGCTTCTATTGGAAAAACAGGAATCCCGTCCGGAAATCACAGTAACCTTTTTTGTACCCGATGAAAAGAAGGACGGAGGAGCATATCGGACGATCTCCGGTCATATAAAGAGAGTGGACGAGGAGAGTCATTGTTTGATTTTAGAGGAAGGGGAAAGAATTCTGATGGAAGATGTTTTTGATCTCGCAGCCACTGCTCATGAAAAGTAAAGTTAGACGATATAAAAATGTTATTAAATTAACAATAAAATGCTTGCGTTAATAATTTAACAATAGTATAATGTTTATAGAGCTTAGGAAAACGAAGCGTGGTTGGTTCTTAGTAAAACCTGTGAAACACAGGTCGGAAACGTGAGATCCCTGTCTGTAATGACAGAATTGTGAAAGGAGAAGAGAGCGTATGGCAAGATTTACATTACCGAGAGACATTTATCATGGAAAAGGATGTCTGGAAGAACTGAAGAATCTGAAGGGAAAGAAAGCATTTCTCGTAGTAGGCGGCGGTTCTATGAAACGCCAGGGATTCCTTGACAAGGCTGTTCATTACTTAAAAGACGGCGGAATGGAAGTTGAAGTCTTTGAGGGCGTAGAACCGGATCCGTCGGTGGAGACCGTTATGAGAGGCGCGGAAGCGATGCGCAAGTTTGAGCCGGACTGGATCGTATCCATGGGCGGCGGTTCCCCGATCGATGCGGCGAAGGCGATGTGGGCGTTCTATGAGTACCCGGAGACTACATTTGAAGACCTGATCACTCCGTTCAGCTTCCCGGAACTGAGACAGAAAGCAAGATTCGCGGCGATTCCGTCCACATCCGGTACAGCTACCGAGGTGACCGCGTTTTCAGTTATCACAAACTATCAGACTGGCGTAAAATATCCGCTTGCTGACTTTAATATCACCCCGGACGTTGCGATCGTAGATCCGGATCTCGTTATGGGACTTCCGGTGAAACAGGTTGCCTATACCGGTATGGATGCCCTGACCCATGCGATCGAGGCGTACGTCTCCACATTAAATGGACCGTTTACGGATCCGCTGGCACTTCAGGCGATCGAGATGGTTCTGGAATACCTTCCGGCTTCCTACAATGGAAATACCCATGCGAGAGAGGAGATGCATTACGCGCAGTGTCTCGCGGGAATGGCATTCTCCAATGCGCTTCTTGGAATCGTTCACTCTATGGCCCACAAGACGGGAGCTGCATTCTCCACCGGACATATTCCGCACGGATGCGCGAACGCGATCTATCTTCCGTATGTCATCCAGTATAACGCGAAGGATACCGTCGCAGCTGATCGTTACGCGGAGATCGCAAGAAGAATGGGATTAGAGGGAAGATCCAGACAGGCCCTGATCAACAGTCTCTGCGCGAAGATCAATGAATTCAATGAGAAGCTGAATATTCCGAAGACACTGAAAGAATTCGGCATCAATGAGGACGAATTTAAGGAGAAGGTGGACCGTATCGCGGAACTCGCGGTTGGCGATGCATGTACCGGATCGAACCCGAGAGAGATCGATCCTGCGAATATGGCGAAGCTGCTTACCTGCACATATTACGGAACTGAAGTTGACTTTTGACGATAATTTGAGATGCAGCTGTGAGGGTGCTAAGCAGCTGTTGGAAAGATTATCCGCATAATATAAATATTGTGGTGTAATCAGATCTTGTAAGGAGATCAAATTGGGAAAATCTCTGCCGGGAATATCCGGCAGAGATTTTCTGTTTGCAGGTTACTGTTCACGCCTTGCGCAAACAGTAACTGATTTTGCCGATGCTTCGCATTCCGAATCGGCAAAATCCACTACCACCACTGTATTGTACGGAATTTTCAGTTCAGAAAATTCCTACCCGTGTACAGTAACGTTTCCAGGATATATCAAGCGAGGTTTTTCTATCATTCTATTGACTTTCTGTAGAAGCCACTCTATAATATATGGTATTGAATACTACATCACAGGGAAAAATAAATGAGAACTGTGATAGGGAATAGAGCTGGAGGAAGCAGTATGAATTATAGAATTATTGGGGATAGCTGCATGGATCTTACCGAGGAGCAGAGGAAGGACCCGCATTTTACCCTGATCCCGTTTACGCTTATGGTGGAAGACCACCAGTTTGTCGACGATAAGAATTTTAACCAGAAGGAATTCTTAAAGATCGTAAAGGAAAGCCCGGAGTGTCCGAAGACTGCATGCCCGTCTCCGGAGACATTTAAGGAAGCTTACTGCTGCGAGGAGGAGAATGTATTTGTTATTACGATCTCTTCCCACCTGAGCGGATGCTATAACAGTGCGGTTCTCGCAAAGAATCTTTATGAGGAAGAGTTTGGAACCGGAAAGAAGAATATCGTGGTGATCGATTCTGAGTCTGCTTCTACCGGAGAAGTAAATCTCGCGCTTTATGTTCAGGAACTCTGTGAGCAGGATATTCCGTTTGAAGAGATTGTAAAGAAAACTCTCGAGTACCGTGACAGACAGAAGACGTATTTTGTTCTGGAAACTCTGGATACATTGAGAAAGAACGGACGACTCACCGGACTTCAGGCGTTCTTCGCGACAAAATTAAACATTAAGCCTGTTATGGGTGCGGATCACGGCGTGATCATCAAACTGGATCAGGCCCGCGGAATCCAGAAGGCACTTCAGAGAATGGTGGAGATCGTTGTGAAAGATGCAGGAACAGTGGAAGATAAGTGTCTTACGATCGCTCACTGTAATGCACCGGAACGTGCCCAGTATGTAAAAGAAAAATTTGAACAGGCCGCAAAGTTCAAAAAGATCATTGTGACCGAGACAGCCGGACTTGCTACCGTTTATGCAGGGGACGGCGGAATCATTGTGGCAGTATAAACAACGGAAAAGAAATGATAGAGGCGTTGGATCCATCCGGAGAAAAGTCCGGAAGATGGATCTGACGCCTTTTTAATGTAACGGGAAACTCTGAGGAATTCCCTGTTACATTAAAAGGCACTAACGTGCAAAAGATGCGCACTCGCGTGAAGATGCAGCTTGTCGCAAGTGACCGCGCGAGATGCGAGGATGCGCAGTGATTCTGTATGGAATATGTCAGCTTTGCTGACCAGAATCACGCGCCAAGTCTCACGGACGTTCGACTTGAATGAAATGAGAAAACAGTTACAGGCCCATCCCTTGAAAAATATGATGTTCCTTTAAATATTTTGCAATGGAATTCAAAACCAGTCTTTTATTCCCGCTCCATTCCGGTGCGATCAGGATCGACTTTGCCCCGTCGCCGCTGATCCGATGGATCACAGTTTCCTGTGGGAGGATCTTTAAACAGTCACCGATCAGTTCCAGATATTCCGGCAGTTCCAGTGTTTGAAACCTGCCAGATGCATAAAGATCGGCAAGATCTGTCCCCTTTAACACATGAAGGAGCTGCAACTTGATCCCATCCACATGGAGCTTTCCAAGGTAATTTACAGTTTCCAGCATCTGTTCCCTCGACTCTCCGGGAAGTCCGAGGATCACATGGACGATCACCGTGAGTCCGGCAGCCTTTAACCTGCGGTAGGCATCCTCAAAAACAGGGAGCGCATATCCCCGGCGGATGAGTTTTGCCGTATCCTCATGGATCGTCTGCAGACCGAGCTCTACCCAGACCGGTTTTTCTTTATTTAACCGGGAAAGAAGCTCTACGGTTTCATCCGGGAGGCAGTCTGGCCGTGTGCCGATAGAGAGCGCGCAGATCTCCGGGAGAGAGATTGCCTCAGAAAAGAGTTGTTTCAGATAGGAGAGCGGGGCATAAGTGTTTGTGTATGACTGGAAATACGCGATATAGGCAGCGTCATCGCCTGAGATCTTCCGGCTGACGTGGGCCTTCGCAAGGTCAGCCTGCTCTCTAAGGGATCCGGCCTGCTTTTCTGCAAAATCACCGGATCCGCCGGCACTGCAAAAGATACAGCCGCCTCTTCCCAGTGTGCCATCCCGGTTTGGACATGTCATACCGCCGTCCAGAGCGAGTTTATAGACTTTTTTCCCAAATATTTTTTTTAATTCATAGTCGAGAGAGTGGTACGGTTTGCCATTCCAGTCTGTCTGAAGCATAAAACAGATCCTTTCAAAAAATAAGTTTTCCTTGCAACACATATAGGAGATATTATATAATAATAGGAGGTTTCTTTTCAACCTGATTTCCGGAAAAGTTACTGCGCCTGCTTTGCGAGTACAGTAACACGGAAAACACAGCAAAGCTTCCGGACAAGGTGCCGGCTGTGAAGAAAATAAAAATATCCGCCAAAGCGGATCGAAAAGGAGAACTGGGGTTATGGATAGAGAAGCTGCAAAGAAAGCATTACAGAGCGCGAAAGCGACCGGATTTTTCACAGAAATGTACGGGGACGGCGCCGCTGAGAATGAAAAGCGCTATGAGCATGTTCTTGAGGGATTCGAAAAGTCATTCGGGGGGGATCAGGTGAGTCTTTTTACTTCCGCAGGACGTACCGAGATCAGCGGAAACCACACAGACCACAATAATGGAAAAGTTCTGGCTGGAAGCATCAACCTTGACTGTGTTGCCTGCGCGGCGGCAAACGGAACCGATGAGATCCACATTATCAGTGAGACATACAGCCAGAAATTCACGATCAATATCAAAAATTTAAAGCCGAGCGACAAGATGGCCGGAACCATCGACCTGACAAAGGGAATGCTGGCCGGATTTCAGGAGATGGGATATCAGATCGGCGGCTTTGATGCTTATATCACAAGCAACGTGATCAGCGCCGCCGGAGTCAGCTCCTCCGCTTCCTACGAAATGCTGATCTGTTCCATGATCAACGAGTTCTTCAATGACGGAAAAGTGGACGTCGTTACATATGCCCATGTCGGCAAATACGCGGAGAACAAATACTGGAATAAAGGTTCAGGTCTTCTCGACCAGATGGCATGCGCGGTGGGCGGCATGATCACCATCGACTTCAAGAATCCTTTAGAACCGGTTGTTGAGAAACTCAACTATGATTTCGGTGCTCAGGATCACAGTCTGATCATTGTCCAGACCGGAAAAGGTCATGCGGACTTAAGCGCTGAGTATTCCTCCATCCCGAATGAGATGAAGAGGGTGGCAGCCGTGTTTGGAAAGGAAGTCTGCGCGGAGATCACGGAACAGGAAGTGATCGAAAATGCGGCGAAAGTGAGAAAAGAGGCGGGTGACCGCGCGTTCTTACGTGCCCTTCACTTCTTTGAGGAGAACAAGCGTGTTGAAAAACAGGTTCAGGCATTAAAGGAGAACCGTTTTGACGAATTCTTAAGCCTGATCACTGAATCCGGAAATTCTTCCTGGAAATGGCTCCAGAACTGCTATGTTCCGGGATCTGAGGAGCAGGGGATCACTTCCGCGTTAGCGCTCACAGAGTTATTTATCAAGGAAAAAGGCTGCGGCGCATGCCGTGTTCACGGCGGCGGATTTGCGGGCGTTATTATGGCGATGCTGCCGAATTCCGTGACAGACGAGTACATCGCTTATATTGAAAAGGCAATGGGAGAGGGAAGCGCATACCGTATGAGCATCCGCCCGTACGGAGCGGTATGCGTGGACGGATATATCGCATGAATCGGAGACACGCACGGAGCCTGATTCTTATAGCTGCCGCTTCCGGTGTATTGACTGCATGCTCAAAGCCGGATCCCGGTATGGGGGAGACGAGAAAATTCATTATGGGGACCTTTACTGAGGACAGCGTGACTGACCGGGCTGGAAAAGCCGTGGCGGCGACCATCAGCAACACAGTTCCCGGAGTCTATGTGGAGACCTGGCCGTCAAAAGGCGCCTATGTGAATATAGAGCATCTGTTTGACGGGACATATGATCTCGTGATCGTTCCGGCTGGGGCGGCTTACGAGGCGTATACGGGAACCGGTGCCTGTGAGGGAGAAAAAAAGGAAAAACTTCGTGCAGTAGCGGCATGTTATCCGATCGTCTCCACATGGATATCCCCGAAGAAACTGGGACTTTCGAAGGTACAGGAACTGAAGGGGCATCCGCTTGCCGTGGGAAATGAAGGTTCTGAGACGGCAAAGGTATCCGGAGAAGTGTTCGATGTCCTTGGAATCGACAAGGAGAACACGGAGATCTGGTATTATGGGATCCAGGGTGGAGCCGACGGGGTCCGGGACCAGTGGGCTGACGGGATCCATGCGTTTACGGAGTCCCCTGTCCCGGCTTACCAGAAGCTGGCGGCAGAGGATGGGATCCGGTTCTTGTCCTACACGGACGAAGAACTGGATGAGATCTTAGATGGCCATCCGGAGTATAGTAAGATCAAAGTTCCGGCAGGAACTTATGAAAATCAGGACGATGAGGTCGGGACCTTCTGCGAAAAAGTCCTTGTCTGCGTGTCTGCGGATATGGATGAAGACCTTGTTCATGAGATCGCCTGGGCATTGGAGGTCAACGGACCGGTGTATACAGCCGGAGAACCGTTTATGCGGGCGATGGATGACAGGGAGTTTCGGGCTTCTGAGATCCCGATTCCGCTTCATGACGGAGCGAAACGGTATTATGAGGAGCAGGGATATTTCAAATAGTAATATATTCCGTAACTGTTCAGTAGGTCTGCGCATTTACTGCGCTGACCGTAAGAAAACTTAGAATAGAAGGCAAAAATCCTATCGGCACAGCCGATTTGGAATGGATTTTTGCGCGTAACTGTGAGGGTACTGAACAGTTACAATATCCCTCAAAATAACAAGCGGTCTTATAAGAGACCGGGAAAAGGAGATGTCCTATGTTGTACAAAGAATTGATCGAATTATTTGACATGTTAGACAGCGCATCAGCGTCCGGCAGCGAGGTGGTGGAGTATTTTAGATCCATCGATCCCATGTGTCAGGTGGAAACGTATCCGCTTGAAGGACCAAAAGGTCATACAGATATGGTGAGAATACTGATTCCGGGAAAAAACGGAAAATCAAAGGGCGGAAACGCTGGAACGATCGGCATTCTCGGACGCCTCGGCGGTCTGGGGGCAAGACCGGAACAGATCGGATTTGTCTCCGACGGTGACGGTGCCCTGACAGCGTTAGCGGTTGCCGCAAAGCTTCTCAGAATGCAGGCAAAGGGTGATTTCCTTGAGGGCGACGTATTCGTATCTACGCATGTCTGCCCGGACGCTCCGACAGCTCCCCATGAACCGGTGCCGTTTATGAACTCCCCGGTGGAGACCTGGCAGGTGAATAAGGAGGAAGTGACGGACGATCTGGACGCAGTTCTGGTTGTGGATACCACAAAGGGAAACAGGATCATCAACCACCGTGGATTCGCAATCTCACCGACGGTATGTCAGGGATATATTTTGAGAGTCAGCGAGGATCTTCTCGATGTGATGCAGATGACAACAGGAAAACTTCCTTATGTATTTGCTTTGACACAACAGGATATCACGCCTTATGGAAATGGAATCTTCCATTTAAACAGCATCCTGCAGCCTGCGACGGCGACAAAAGCCCCGGTGGTAGGCGTTGCGATCACGACGGAGACGACCGTTGCCGGATGTGCAACGGGAGCTACCCATATGGAAGATCTGGATGAGGCAGCCCGGTTTATGATCGAGTCGGCGAAGGCATTCGGAAGAGGAAAACTGAGTTTTCTGGATAAGGAGGAGTTTGCACGGATCAAGGAGCTTTACGGCAACATGGAACACTTCCAGACGCTTGGAAAGAAGAGTGAAGAGGCGTAAGCTTCGGGAAAAGATCCGGATCTCAGCTGGATTCCGGCAGCAGATGTAATTTTTTAAGAAATTTGACAGAAATTTATCATAAATCCCGGCGGAAAAAATTTGACAGGTTCTGCCGGGATTGTTACAATTACGGGTAGAGCAAAAATTGTAACAATATGCGATAACCGTCTATGGGACGGGGTGATGGAGAACATACATGTCAGACAGAGAAATGATAGAAGAAACTAAGAAAGACGTTCCGGATCAGATGGAGCCGGTGATCCCGGAGATCCCGGCGGAGAAATCCGAGAAAGAACCGGAGGTCGAAGCCGCAGAGGCCGACATCACAGAGCCGGAGTCAAAGGCAGCAGAGGCCGACAGCACGGAGCCGGAGACCAAGGCCGCAGATGCTGACGGCGCAGAGCCGGAGTCAAAGGCAGCAGAAGCCGACAGCACAGAACCGGAGGCAAAGGCAGCAGAAGCCGACAGCACAGAGCTGGAGGTAAAGGCCGCAGATGCTGACGGCGCAGAGCCGGAGTCAAAGGCCGCAGAAGCCGACAACACAGAGCCGGAGGCAGAGGCCGCAGAAGCCGACAGCACAGAACCGGAGGCAAAGGCTGCAGAAGCCGACAGCGCTGAATCGGAGACAGAGGGACAGAGATCCCGTTCTGCGGGAAGACGTTCCGGAAACCGAAGGGAAAAACAGCAGCCCGTGCGCCCGAAAAAAGAGCATCAGGCAAGTCAGCGTGAAAATATCTTAAGACTGCGTGAGATCAAAAAGAAAAAGGCGGCGATGCCGTATATGAAGATCCTCGCGGCAGGAGGAGCGGCTGTTGCAGTGGTCGCGGTGGTTGCGGTTGCAGGAACTGTGATCGGAAATCACAGGGACACTTTTTCCAGAGGGATGAAGGTTGAGACCGCAGCGGCTTCCTTAGAGACAACAGAGGCTGCATCTGAGAGCACCGGGGAGAGAAATATTGTTCTGGAGACCACGCTTTCTGCCGAGGAGATTGCGTCTAAGGAATATGAAAAGACGGTCCAGAGTATTGTGGACAGCTATGCAAATCTTGGGATTGCGGAGGTCTCAGGCTATCTGAACGTCAGAAAGACCCCGGAGAGCTTCGGTGAGGTCATAGGAAAGCTGCCGAAGGGCGGTGCCTGCGAGATTCTGGATACCTCCACAGATGGCTGGTATAAGATCTCATCCGGCGGTGTGACCGGTTATGTAAGCTCCCAGTATGTCTATACCGGGGATGAGGCGAAAAAACTGGCTGCGGAAAATGTGGCTGAGCGTGCCGTGATCGATGCGGATAAGTTAAATGTCCGGTCAGAGCCGAAGGCGGATGCGAATGTTGTGGAGCAGGTATTTAAAAACGAAAGATATGACATCAAGGGGCAGCAGGACGGCTGGATCCAGATTTCTTCCGGATATATTTCTGCGGATTATGTCACCGTAAAATACGCTCTGGATGAGGCGATCAAGCAGGATATGAGACAGACGGTCTTAAGCCTTTATGATAATCTCGGTGTATCCAATGTGTCCAATTACCTGAATGTCCGCGACAATCCGGATGAGAAGAAGGGCAAGATCATCGCGAAGCTGCCGAGCAACGCAGGCTGTGATATCCTGGACACCTCCACGTCGGGCTGGTACAAGATCCGTTCCGGAAACATTACCGGTTATGTAAAATCTGAGTATATCCTGACAGGACAGCAGGCGAAGGACAAAGCGCTTCAGGTTGCAAAGCTGATGGCGATCTCCAACACGGACGGCGTCAATGTCCGCACAGAGCCGAACACAAACTCTTCGATCTACACACAGATCTCCAACAGCGAGCGATTCCTTGTAGCGGATCAGCAGGATGGCTGGGTAAAGATCGAGATCGATGATCAGGACGCATATCTGTCCAGCGATTATGTTGACGTTAAGTACGGTCTGGAAGAGGCGATCAAGTATACGCCGGTGGTTGAGGTTGCAGATACCTCTTCGAAGAATGATTCTAAGAACAGTTCAAAGAACAGTTCAAAGAATAATTCCGGTAAGAAGAACAGCGCAAACGACGGGGCTGCCGGATCGAAGTCCGGAAGTGTTTCCTCCAAACGTGCCCAGATCGCAAACTATGCAGTACAGTTCGTCGGAAACAGATATGTTTATGGTGGAACGAGCCTGACAAACGGAACGGACTGCTCCGGATTTACGATGTCTGTCATGGCGAAATTCGGTGTATCCCTGCCGCATAACTCCGGTGCGCAGTCTGGATGCGGAAAGTCGATCACCTCGAGCCAGATGCGTCCGGGTGACCTTGTATTCTACTCCGGCAGCGGCGGAATCAACCACGTGGCACTTTACATCGGTAATGGTCAGGTGTGCCATGCGTCCAACGCGAGGTCCGGTATCAAGATCTCTACCTGGAACTATCGTACTCCGGCGAAGATCGTGAATGTACTTGGTGATTAATTGAAAATTGGAAGATTTCGGACAGCCCGGTAGAGATGCCGGGCTGTCTCGATAAGAAAAGTAAATTTGGAAGAAATGAATTCCTCAGACTGGGAAGCTGGAACATATTAAAATTTTTCCGGGTGGATCAGTTCTGGAATGCATGGGAAGGAAAGAATATGGAGAAAAAGAAGGGTATTAATAGACATGCGGCAGGTCTCTGCGCAGGACTTGGCATCCTGTTCGCCGCAGCGGTACCGATGACGGCGTTTGCGGATACGGTTTATGTGAACGCGTCGAAATTAAATTACAGGAATCAGCCGTCCACTGTATCCGGAGCGGTTCTCGGAACACTGCCTCGCGGGACAGAGCTCTCCAGAATGAAAAATAACGGGGAGTGGAGCGAGGTGCAGATCGGCGGGGCGAAGACGACCGTTTATGTGGCAAGCCGCTATCTGACGACCAGCAAGCCGCAGAGCAGCACTGCGAAAACAGGGGCGGCAACTACGGGCGGAACATCCACAGCCGCTGCCGATGGAACCGTGACAGTACCCGACTCCTTAAAGGCGTATGTGGATAAGGCTTATCAGGTTGGAATGGATTCCAACTGGAAATATGCGGGGATGTCCGCGATCAACAGCGGTCACGCGGTGTTCTACCACAATGGAACTGCGAACCGGAAAAATAAGGTGGTTGCTGTAAATGCTGGACATGGTACATCCGGCGGATCGAAGGTAAAGACCTTCTGCCATCCCGACAAAACGGCAAAGGTGACAGGCGGAACTACAGGAGCCGGAGCGACGAAGGCCGTTGCGGTATCCGGCGGAATGACGTTCGCGGATGGAACGGCGGAGAGTACCGTGACGCTCCGTATGGCGCAGATCTTCCGGGATAAGCTTCTGGCGGTGGGATATGATGTGCTGATGATCCGTGATGGAAGTGATGTGCAGCTCGACAATGTGGCGAGAACCGTCATGGCAAACAATAAGGCAGACTGCCATATCGCCCTGCACTGGGATTCCACGAAGACGGACAAGGGCGCATTTTACATGAGTGTGCCGAATAATGCCGCCTATCGTGCCATGGAGCCGGTGGCGTCCAACTGGGAGTCCCACAATAAGCTCGGAAGCGCTCTGGTGGGAGGATTGAAGCAGAACGGTGTGAAGATCTTCTCGTCGGGATCCATGGAGATGGATCTGACCCAGACGTCGTATTCTACGGTTCCGAGTATTGATATTGAGCTTGGGGATGGGAAATCTGCTCATGATGATGCGACGTTAGGGAGACTGGCGGATGGACTTGTTGTCGGTGTGAACAGTTATTTTGGACAGTGATCCGGGCTCGTAAGTTCAAGACAGAATGAATGGAATGCCGCTGCTGGGGAAAATACCTGGCGGCGGTTTTTGGAATTAATGGGAGGTTATACCGGAACTTCCTGGTAATCAAAAAAAATTACATGACGAAGATGTGCATTTGCGCGAAGATGTAGATTAACGCAGGTGAATGCGAGGATGTTGAAAACTACGGGGGGGGGGGGACTCTTTCCATATAAAAAACACCATCTCTCAATGGAAATGGTGTTTTTTCAGTGGACCTGATCGGATTCGAACCGACGACCCCCACAATGCGAATGTGGTGCGCTCCCAACTGCGCTACAAGCCCATAACGATATTTTTTTGACCTCATTATTATCGCACCGCAGGGGACAGATGTCAAGATTTTCCATGGGAAAAATGAAAAAAAGTTACCGCACAGCCACAACATTATCCAGACCAGCGAAGGGCTTTCAGGGATTTTTAACGTAGAGTTAATTCAGGGCTGAACACTTTAACTTTAGGGCGGAACGGAAGATTTTCATGAAAGAGATGCCGAACATATGTTTACATAAACGGAAACATAGTGTATAATACCCATATGGAAAAGAAACGGAAAGAGGGGATCAAATGATACTGATCGTATGCGTGGATGACCATAATGGAATGATGTTCAATCACCGCCGCCAGAGCCAGGACCGCGTCCTGCGGGCAGATATTCTGGAACTTACGGATGGAAAAAAAATTTGGATGAATGCCTACAGCAGAAAACAGTTTGCGGAGAGTGATGCGGAGAAAATCATGGTGGATGAGACGTTTCTCGATGCTGCGGGGGACGGGGAGTTCTGCTTTGTGGAGAATGCGGATGTCTCCGGCTGTGTGGAGCGGATCGAGGAGATCTATCTCTACCGTTGGAACAGGGATTATCCCGCGGAGGTGTATTTTCCAGTGGATCTCAGCGTGTGGAAGTGCATGGAGACGAAAGAATTTGCGGGATCTTCCCATGAGAAAATTACCAGAGAGCGGTATACCCGTTAAAATATGAATGTATGATAGGCAGAATGGCGCTGGAGACAGTTCCAATTCCGATATTTCAGAAAATATAGCGGGATATTGGAGATTGGGACAGGGGGAGCATGTACAGAGCATTTGGCGGAAAGGTGGACTGCGATAGAAAATATGGCAACAGAGGGGAATGACAGAATATGAAGAATTTAAGAAAATGGCTGCTTTGCGTGATCGCGGCGGTCTCTTTGACTGTAACGGCCTGTGAGGGCGATTCGGCCGCTAAAGCCAGTGTGGCGGCAGATGTTGCCCATGCGGCAGGAAATATCCTTGAAAGCCTTGCTGAGGCGGCGGAGAACTCCGGCGCCGGAAACAGCGGCGGACAGGGAAATAAAACGTCATCGGGGATGGCAGGAAACGCGTCGACGACCGGAGAATTCCGTCTCTCTGATATTCCGGAGTATACGGACTCCCCCTATGTGGCGGTCAATGGAAATGTTCCGTATTTTACGGAGGACGACCTGACGGCTGTTTCCTTTGAACGCTACAGTGATCTGGATTCATTAGGTCGCTGCGGTGTGGCTTACGCCTCCGTCAGTACCGATACGATGCCGACGGAAAAGCGGGGTTCCATCGGAGAGGTAAAGCCAACCGGGTGGATCAATGCGAAATATGATTTTGTGGATGGAAAATATCTGTATAACCGATGCCATCTGATCGGATATCAGCTGACTGCGGAGAACGCGAACGAAAAGAATCTGATTACGGGTACGAGATACCTTAATGTTCAGGGAATGCTGCCGTTTGAGAACCTGACAGCCGACTATGTAAAAGAAACCGGAAACCATGTACTGTATCGCGTGACACCGGTTTTTGAGGGAGACAATCTCGTAGCATCCGGCGTTCTGATGGAAGCGGAATCGGTGGAGGACGAAGGCGACGGAGTCCTGTTCTGTGTTTACGTCTACAACGTCCAGCCGGGAGTTACGATCGATTATGCGACGGGAAAGAGTGAGCTGGCGAAGAGCGGAAGTACAGGAGGCAGTCAAAGTGGAAGTACGTCAGGTACCGGAAAAACGTCAGGTACATCGTCTACTGGAAACAATTCATCAGGGGCATCTGGAGGTACCGGAAAAAACGATGCAGGAACCTCTGGAAAAGAGAGCGGAACCTATATCCTCAACACGAAGACCATGAAATTCCACCGCACGGACTGCGATTCTGTGAAGAATATCAAGTCTGAGAACCGAAAAAAGTATACGGGGGAGCGGGAGAAGCTGATTGATGAGGGATATGAAGCTTGTAAAAGTTGTAAACCGTAGAGAATATTTCAAAAACATATAAAATTAAGACAATATCAAACGCCCGGCTTTATGCAATCAGTGTATGGAGCCGGGCGTTTATTCAGTCCATATTTGACATAAGATTAAACTGAAATATCAGAGATTAATCATGATGTGAGAAATCATGAAACATTTTTTCTGCAGTGCCTGTATCTAAGCGAAAAGATTTACATAGCTGCTGAATGATTTCGGAATCGGTAAGATTGTGTTCTTTTAGAACATTTATGATCGCATGGATTCCCTCAAGGCGCCCTTCTTTGCGCCCTTCTTTGCGCCCTTCTTCAAGGCCCTCTTCATGGCCTACCTTACGTCCGATGTCAATACCAGTAGATAAAATACTCATATGTGCATCCTCCCATTCTTCACTCTGCTTTACTTCAGTAACAATTGCGTCCAGCCTGCGGATCCTGTCATCAAGGATAATAATCTCGGGATTGGAGAGCGTAGAGTTTTTCATATATTGAAGAAGACTCACGAGTTCATCCCGTTCGTTCTTACTGCTCATATTCAAAAATATCTTCATTGTCTCATCCCCCAGTTCCATCCCCGGAATCTGGTGACAGCGCTCTGTGAATGTGTACATTGCGCGATCCATTCCGAAGAGATCAGTTTGGGTGATGAATATCACGATCGTTGATGGCAAGTGGCGGTATTTTGTGTGTTTTCCTGCCTTTAGCGCCGGTGTATCAAGAAGTCCCTGATAATACCGGGAGCGCTTCCTGAGATCGTCCTCAGACGCATCATTCTGCATCTCTGTAGCAAATTGCCTGGAATCTTCCGCCAATGCCCAGGTGTCGAGCCGGATTCCGCGTCTTCCGTTTTTGTTGAGAATAACGTCCTCAACCCTTACCTGTGTAAGCCTGAGATCTGGTTCATCCAGGATAATACTGAGTACGCATTCCTGCGCCTCCTTGTGCTTCATTACCGCGAGAAACAGGGCGAAATCGCTGAGATTGACATTCATAAAATCGGGCGATTCCCTATACTCTTCAGTGGAGATGAGAGCATGGATCACTTGATTTTCCATTCAGTTACCTTCCTTTCCTGGAAAATTGGGCAGGAGAGGAATTGATACGAGACATCCCCGACTCCCTGCCAGTTGTTTGGGTGATTTCAGCAAAGAGTCTTCAGATGCCGTAATGGCCAGAATAGAAAATAGATCATAGAATTCGTTAGAAACCTTGCTTGGGATTATATTAGCATGTAGGAGTGGGGATGGCAATGTAGTTGGGTATTAAAAAATATTAAAAATTGATAAACTCATTGAGGACACAGAAGCAGAAGATTCCACCGAAATCGAGGAAGCTGAAGACACCGTAGAAATCAAGAAAGATGCCAGCGTAGAGTTCGTACTCGATGAGGCACCGGAACTGTAAATTTCACGAAACAGAAAATGGAAAAGTCCCCGGAAGTAAAATTCCAGGGGCTTCTGTTTTTGTGGGAAGGAGGTTTCTTTTTGCATTGCAATATGCTATACTGATGGGAAGAAATTCATAAAGCAGATTTTATCTGCTAATAAAGAATCATATATCAAGGGAAAAGGTGAGGTATTATGAAGATCACAAAAGTATGGGCGGTATATTTCAGCCCCACAGGAAACACGAAAAAAGTAATCACAACGATGGCAAAAAAGGCGGCGGAAGTTCTTTCTGTGCCGATGGAGACATTTGATTTTACACTTCCGGAGAACCGGGAAGGTGTTACGAGCTTTGAAAGTGAGGATCTTGTATTTTTCAGCACACCGGTCTACGCGGGAAGAATTCCGAATAAGATGCTACCGTATGTGCAGAGCGCTTTTGAGGGAAATGGCGCATTTGCAGTACCGGTATCGGTATTCGGAAACAGAAACTTTGACAACGGTCTGATCGAGCTTCGCAACGAGCTGGAGCTTCACGGCTTCCATACGATCGCAGCTGCTGGAATCCCGACAGAGCATGTGTTCAGCAATAAGCTTGCGACAGGACGTCCGGATGCGGATGATCTCGCGAAGATCGCGGAATTTGGTGAGATGGTCGCGAAGAAAGTTGCTGATATGACGGAGATCCCGGCAAAGATCGAGGTCCGCGGCGATGATCCGGTGACTGCCTACTATACACCGCTTGGAACGGATGGAAAACCTGCAGTGTTCTTAAAGGCGAAACCGAAGACAGACCCGGAAAAATGCACGAAGTGCGGAATCTGTGCGACAGTCTGTCCGATGGGATCCATCCCGAAGGACGCGCCGGATACCTGCACCGGAATCTGCATCAAGTGCCATGCCTGCATCAAGGCATGTCCGGCAGGCGCAAAGTATTTTGATGACGAGGCATTTTTATCTCATGTGGAAATGCTAAAACAGAATTACCAGAGACGGGCTGAGGCAGAGTGGTTTATCTGATGATTCTATGATTGTATAAAAAATGCATAAAAAATCAATGCAAAAGATTGATACAGAGGGCGAACATAGGCTCCCTGTATCAATTTTTTTCTCATTCGAGAAGACTCTCACCTTTTTGTGGTGAGTAATCACAAAGCTGTCCCAGAGGGAATCAGGTCTCCGACTGAGATAAACAGGTTTGAAGCCTGCCTGCCGGAGCCTGTTCCAGGGATGATCCGTGGGAGACCTGGCACAGGACTTTGACTCCTGCATTCAGTCATTCAGTTCCGCCAATTTTTTAAAATATGGCGCAAAAAGCTCCTTTTCATATGCATATCCCGCCATAAACACGCAGTCCATAAAGAGTCGCGTGATCTCCGGAGTTTCCTGATCCGCGAGAATACGCTTCCATTCTGCTTTCGCGTGTCGGCTGAGCTCTGTGAGCAGCCGGTTCCGATCCTCGAAGAGGCCGTCGTCGGTGCGGTTTAGGTCTTCCGGGAGAAAATCCGCGGTCCGTCCGCAGGGGGACGGGCAGGCGGCGCAGTCCGGGGCAATGATGGCTTTCTGCTTATGGATCTGCTCCACAAGGTCTCTGGCAGCAGAAGCGGAGAGCGGACTTCCCGGTGTCACGGATGAGAGGGCGGCGAAGAGGACCGGTGCGGTCCCGGCCGGGATCTCCTTTGCCTCCGCGGCGCGGGCGAGTCCGACGAGGGCGCAGATGACTGCGTCCTGCTCCGGGGTGCGGCAGGAGGTGTTTGTAGTAGTTGAGAGAGACATATCAGTTACCTTCTTAAATAAAAAATGTCTATTCAGTACCTTCATAGTTACATGCAAAAATCTATTCCGGATCGGCTATACCGATGGAATTTTCCGGAAGAACTGGCAGGGACGGGAGCTTATTTTAAGATCCGTCCATCGGTGCTGATCGTGTATACCTGCCACGGAATAAACTTTCCGCTTGCCATCAGCGCGTTCTTCACAGCCGCCTCGATTCCTCCGCAGCACGGAACCTCCATGCGAACAACTGTCACGCCCTGGATATCATTATTGCGGATGATCTCTGTAAGCTTCTCGGAATAGTCTACGGAATCCAGCTTCGGACATCCGATCAGTGTCACGTGGCCATCAATGAAATCGTTGTGGAAGTTTCCGTATGCGTAAGCGGTACAGTCTGCCGCGATAAGAAGCTTTGCACCGTCAAAGTACGGGGCACGGACCGGGGCAAGTTTGATCTGGACCGGCCACTGGGAGAGTCTGCTTTCCATGGAGATGGGCGCAGCGTGTCCCGGGATCGCTGCGCTGTTAGATGCAGGCGCGGAGGCATGTGTGATCGTGCGGCTCATGCTTCCCGGGCAGCCGGTAAATCCCGGCTTCGGGGCCGGTGTGTCTGTAGCCGCGACTGCAGCTGCTTTTCTTGCCGCCATGTGCGCAAGAACTGCCTCGTGGTCATAAGCGGCAGCCTCGCGTTCCTCAAAGCTGATTGCGTCCGCCGGACAGGCCGGAAGACAGTTCCCAAGACCGTCACAGTAATCGTCGCGGATCAGCTTCGCCTTTCCGTTGATCATTGCGATCGCGCCTTCCTGACAGGCTGCTGCGCATGCTCCGCAGCCGTTGCATTTTTCTTCATCAATTTTTACGATCGTTCTTTTCAATTTAAATTCCCCTTTCAAAATGTGTAAATATTGTCTCAGCAATTTCTATTGCGGTGTATTTGCTGCCATGAATCCGGAAAAAGCGGATCGTGGCAGATTTTGTAAGTATCATGTATTGACTTTTGTATCGTCAATATACTACAATGATGACAAAAAGTATGTTGTAATTCCAACGAAAAATCCGAAATGCGGTACATTCAGAACTGAAAAAAGGTAGACCGCACGTGATGGAAGAAGGAAACAGGAAAGTGCAAATGGCCGCCCGTGTTAGGTGAAAGAAAGGAAAACTATGATCCACAAAGAAGAAATTCCGGATTCCCCGCTTTTCGCCGGAATCCACCCGGAAGAAAAGGAGAGCATCTTGAAATGTCTCTCCGCAGTCGAAAAGAAATACGAAAAAGGCGACGCGGTCTTTCTTGCAGGAACTGCGATCCGCTCCATGGGATTCATCCTCTCCGGAAGTGTCGAGATCTCCCGGGACGATTTCTGGGGAAACAGGCAGGTCCTTGGACATGCTGGGAGCGGCGAGCTCTTCGGAGAGGCCTATGCCTGTATGCCCGGCGAGTCTCTGATGGTAAATGTGGAGGCGGCGGAGAAGTGCCGGATCCTGTTTCTGGACATCGGAAAGATCCTAAACGTCTGCACCCCGGCATGCTCCCACCACAACCGCTTGATCCACAACCTTCTTTATATTATGGCAAAGAAAAATCTCATGCTGACGCGGAAGATCGACCACATGGGACAGAGGTCCATCCGGGAAAAGGTGATGGCGTACCTATCCTTTGAGTCGGAAAAACAGAAGAAAAAGACCTTCGTGATCCCCTTTAACCGCCAGCAGCTCGCAGATTATCTCGCGGTGGACAGGAGCGCTCTGTCCGCAGAACTCTCCAGAATGAAAAAAGACGGGCTGATTGAATTTGAGAAGAATATTTTTACGCTTTTATAACGTAACGGTTCAGTGTCCTCGCGGTTACGCGCAAAAATCCATTCCAAATCGGCTGTGCCGATGGGATTTTTGACTTCCGGCATAGGTTTTCTTACGGTCAGCCCAGTAAGTGCATAGACCTGCGGAATAGACATCACAATTCTATATATAGAAGAAAGGAAAGAACAATGCCATACAGAGATGAGATCGAAGAGCGAAGGATCCGGCGGGAAGAAAACCGGAGAAGACGAAGAAAGCAGGAGCGGACCCGCCGCATGATCGTAGGCGGACTGGCCGCCGTGATCGGGATCGCCGTGATCGTCACGGCTGTGCTCGTGACAAAGAAGCTTACGGGGAGGAAACAGGTAAATCCGGCGGATGTGGCGGTTCCGGAGTATGTGAACGTGAATTTACTGACCCCGAATGAGTACTCACGGCCGCAGATCCCACTTGAGAAAGTAAACGGCATCGTGGTACACTATGTCGCAAATCCCTGCAGCACCGCTCTGGAAAACCGGAATTATTTTGAGGGATTAAAGGACCAGACGGGTTCGAAGACCACCTCTGTCAGCAGCCATTTTGTGATCGGTCTGGAAGGTGAGGTCGTCCAGTGCGTTCCATTAAATGAAGTGGCCTACGCATCCAACAACCGCAACAGCGACACGATCTCCATCGAGTGCTGCCACCCGGATGAGACCGGAAAATTTTATGACAGTACATATCAGACGCTTGTAAACTTATGCGCGTACCTCTGTGTGGAATTTGATCTGAAGCCGGATGACGTGATCCGCCACTACGACGTGACGGGAAAGATCTGCCCGAAATATTTTGTGGATTATCCGGAGAAATGGGAGGACTTCCATAAGGATGTAAAGAAAGCGATAAAGATTCTGAAGAAGTAACGGGACATTCACTAAAAATTCGAAATTCATCTTGTATTCTTTACCTAAAATTTACAAATATTATATTTATAATTGAAAAAAGCGTGTGCTCTATGATATGATGGAACACGAAGGCAAATTTTGCAGAATCGGATCGAAACTGCGCTTTTGCCACGCCGCCGTGTTAAGACAACAGGCAGCGACAAAAGAGAATGGAGAAGGCATTATGAATATCGGATATCTGGAAAGTATCTTCAGCTTCCTCGGCGGTCTGGGCATGTTCCTTTACGGTATGAGCATCATGGGTGACGGCATGCAGAAGTCGGCGGGAAGTAAGCTGAACAAGTTCCTGAGAATGGTGACGGACAACAGACTTCTGGCAGTCGGTCTTGGCGCTCTGATCACCGCGATCCTGCACAGCAGCGGAGCCACAACCGTCATGGTGGTTGGTTTCGTAAACGCCGGAATTTTGAATCTGACCCAGGCGGTCGGGGTCATCATGGGCGCGAATATCGGTACAACGATCACCGCATGGATGGTTTCCTTAAACTCTCTGGGGGATGCGATGAAGGTTTTGCAGCCGTCGTTTTTCGCACCGCTCGTAGTTGCCATCGGTGCCGCGTTTTTGATGTTTTCCAAGAAGAAAAAGGAGAGTCTGGCAGGTGAGATCTGTATCGGTGTCGGCCTCCTGTTTGTGGGCCTGACTTTCATGTCAGGTTCGGTAGCACCGTACACGGATGCCCCGATCTTTGCGAAGGCGTTTGCGGTACTCGGAAGGAACCCGATCCTCGGTATTCTTGTAGGTGCCCTTGTAACTGCGATCATCCAGAGTTCCACAGCCTCGGTCGGTATCTTACAGACTCTGGCGATGAGTGGAGTGGTATCCGCAAATGCCGCGATTTATATTACACTTGGACAGAATATCGGATCCTGTCTGACTGCGCTTTTATCCAGTGCCGGTACAAGCCGCAACGCGAAGCGTGCGTCTGTGATCCACCTGACCTTCAACAGCTTCGGTGCGATCGTATTCGGAATCGGTATGTATATCATTTCCATGATGCGCCCGGATATTGCCCAGAGCAGTATCAATTCCTTCCAGATCTCGGTGTTCCATACATTCTTTAACGTGACGAACACCCTGCTCTTATTCCCGTTCGCGAAACAGCTCGTTGCGTTCTCCGGTCTGATCGTCCGTGAGACAGGCGAGGAAGAGGCGAAGAAGGAGACAAAGGAGGACGAGCTTCCGGTTCTCGACGAACGTATCTTCAAATCCCCGACCTTTGCCCTTGAAGTCGGTGTGATGGAAGTCGTTCATATGGGTAAGATGGCCCTTGCAAACTTAAAGCTTGCAACAAGCGTCCTTCTGGAAAACAAATATGAATGTCTCGATGAGGTTTTTAAGAACGAGACAGAGATCGATATTTTAAATAAGAAGCTTACCGAATATCTCATTAAGGTCAACAACCTGTCCTTAAATGAGAAGCAGAAAGTTCAGGTCAGCAACCTCTTCTATAGCATCAGCGATTTAGAACGTGTGGGCGACCATGCGGAAAACCTCGCGGAGGCGGCACAGTACCTGAAGGAACATGGACTCGCTTTCTCAGAGACCGGGATCGAGGACCTCAAAGAGATTTCGAGCGCGGCCATCGGAGCTGTGGACCATGCAGTCGCTGCCCGTCAGGATGGCGGAATGGAGGATATCCGTCAGGTCAGCAAGCTGGAAGACCGTGTGGATACTCTCGAGGAGGAGATGCGCGACAAGCACATCGAGCGTCTTTCCAAGAACGAGTGCAACCCGTCCGCCGGCGTTGTGTTCTTAGATATCTTAAGCAATCTGGAACGTATCTCCGACCATGCCTATAATGTGGCCGGATATGTGAAGGATGAGCTGTAAAGCGCATTTCATCTGATGATTTTGATCCCGCATACAGATTCCGGATAATATCCGGACTGTGTGCGGGATTTTTTTAGTATTTGCGGTCATTTGGAAAAATCAGCTTGCCAGCATATGCGATCTTCCGTATAATGAAGACATCAGACAACTTGTAACAGAACATGGGGGAAACTATGGAGACGAAGAAAAAAGATGACCGGAAACTTCTGGGCAGCCAGATCGAGGACCGGATCTTAGAGTATATAAAAGAGAAACCGTTGGAGGTGGGAGACCGGCTTCCGAACGAGTTTGAACTTGCGGAGATGTTTGAGGTGGGACGAAGCACGATCCGCGAGGCGGTAAAAGGTCTGGTGACGAAAGGAGTTCTGCAGGTGCGGAGAGGAGCGGGAACGTATGTCAGCAGTCTGACGCCTGCGGAGGATGATCCGTTAAGGCTTAACGCAAAGCTCCATGACAGGTTTAAGCTGGCGCTGGATCTCTTTGACGTCCGCCTGATCTTAGAGCCGGAGATCGCCGCTAAGGCGGCAGTTTATGCGACGGACGAGGATATCGCGACATTAAAGAGGCTGTGTAAGGAGACGGAGGAACTGTATCTGGCGGACAAGGATCACATGCCGAAGGACATCGAGTTCCACACCTGGATTGCCCGGTGCAGTAAGAATCAGGTCATGGAGTCCCTGATCCCGATCATCAATTCGGGAATCAATACCTTTGTGAACCTGACGGGGCGCTCACTGCGGACAGAGACGATCACGACCCACCGGGCCATCACGGAAGCCATCGCAAATCATGATTCCACCGGGGCGCGGTGTGCAATGGTGATGCATCTGACGTATAACAGGCAGGAGCTTTTGAGACGCCGGACGGCTTATAAGGCGCAGGGCGAGACAAAAGAGGAGAAAGAGCAGTAGGAGAGTAAAATGTCAGAAGCCATTCAAATGGAATAAGAATGCAGCGAGCAGGGAAAAATAATGCACAATTTTCCCCTGCTTTTTTTGTGCGAAAAAGAGAAAAGACAAAATACATCAGACAAGTATTGCAAATGCCACAGAAAAATGGTAGATTAAGCACATAGACATAAGACATCAGACAAATACATCAAAAAACTTGCTAAACGGCTTGACATGTCTGATGAAAACGGAAAACAGGAAAGTCAAAACATGAACTGTTTTTCCGGAATGAAACCATGAAGCGCAGAGCAGTCCGGTTCGGGGTATGATACGGATCTTTGCGCGGAACAACCAAAACAAATACACTGGGAGGTAAATCCACTATGTCTGAAGGAGTTGTACTCAACCCGACCCGCCTTGTTCTGGCAGCACTGATCGGTCTTGTGATCCTGCTCGTCCTGATCATCAAGTTTAATGTGCAGGCAATGATCGCGATCCTGATCGGAGCGATCAGCATCGGACTTCTTGCGGGAATGCCGACGAAAGATATTATCGCGGCAGTCAATGATGGAATTGGAAACACGTTAAAAGGAATTGCCTTACTTGTAGGCTTAGGATCCATGTTCGGCGCGATCCTGGAGGTCTCGGGCGGTGCACAGACGATCGCCGTCACGATGGTAAAGAAATTCGGTGACGAGAAGGCCGCGTGGGCGCTTGGAATCACAGGTCTCGTGATCGCGATGCCGGTATTCTTCGATGCAGGACTGATTATTCTGATCCCGTTAGCATTCTCCCTTGCAAAGAAGACAAAGCGTTCCTCTCTTCACTATGTGATCCCGCTCCTTGCAGGACTTGCGGTTGGACATGCGTTCATTCCGCCGACACCGGGACCGGTTCTCGTAGCAACGATGTTAAATGTAGATCTTGGCTGGGTCATCTTAGTCGGAATCTTCTGCGGAATCTTCGCGATGATCGTAGCCGGTCCGGTCTGGGGATCCATCTGTGGTAAGAAATTTTATGTTCCGGTGCCGGAGAGCGTGGCAAATCAGGAAGAGATCGATGAGTCCAAGCTTCCGAGCTTCTGGCTGATCGTTGGGATCATCCTGATCCCGTTGGTGCTCATTATTCTGGACTCCATCTGTGGCGTCGTTCCGGCATTAGCCGGTGTTGCTCCGGTCTTCGAGTTCTTAGGTGAGCCGTTCGTAGCACTGTTACTCGCGACTCTGGCTGCTATGTTTGGTCTTGGCTTAAAACATGGCTACACGATGAAAGAGCTTGAGAAGGTTATGACAAAGTCCTTAGAGCCGACCGGTCTCATCCTTCTCGTTACCGCCTGCGGCGGCGTGCTCCGCTATGTGCTTCAGTACTCCGGTCTCGGAAATGTGATCGGAAACGCGGTTGCATCCATGAATCTTCCGATCGTTGTCCTTGCATTTCTCATCGCAGTCCTTGTCCGTATCAGTGTCGGTTCCGCGACGGTTGCCATGACCATGGCGGCAGGTATTGTTGCGGCGCTTCCGGGAATCAGCGAGCTGTCCCCGTTATATCTGGCATGTACCGTAGCGGCAGTAGCGGGCGGCTCCACCGTATGCTCCCACTTCAATGATTCCGGTTTCTGGCTGGTAAGATCCCTCGTGGGAATCGACGAGAAGACGACTCTGAAAACCTGGACCGTCATGGAGACCTTAGTCGGCGTGACCGGATTCCTTGTAGCCCTTGTAATTTCATTCTTTGCGTAATAGAAAGATGCAGATACGCAGCTTAAAGCCGCGGTACATTCGAAACACAGAGAAAGAACAAAATTGAAAAAACAGTTCCAATAAAATATATCATTCGCTCAGTAACGAGCAGCACCCCACGAAGAAAGAAGGAAATATCATGAAATGTCTGAAGAGTCAGGAAATGAGAAAACTTGCACCGGAACTTGATCCGTTAAGGATCGGAACGGGCTGGAAGCCGGAAGAGCTTGCGATGCCGCAGGTCATCATCGAAAGCACGGCAGGTGACAGCCATCCGGGAAGCGGACATCTCCATATCCTTGTAGATGAAGTAAAAAAAGGAATCGCTGAGGCAGGCGGTCACGGAGCGAAATATTTCTGCACCGATATCTGTGACGGCGAGAGCCAGGGAACCGATGGAATCAATTACAGCCTTGCAAGCCGTGAGATGATCGCGAACATGATCGAGATCCACGCGAACGCGACTCCCTTCGATGCAGGCGTATATCTCGCAAGCTGTGATAAGGGAATGCCGGCAAACCTCATGGGCTTATTCCGCGTGAATATTCCGGCGGTTGTTGTTCCGGGCGGAACCATGAATGCAGGTCCGGAGATGTTAACCCTGGAACAGCTTGGCATGTACAGCGCCCAGTATGAGCGCGGTGAGATCGATGAGAAACGCTTAAACTGGGCAAAACACAACGCATGTCCGAGCTGCGGCGCTTGTTCCTTTATCGGAACTGCATCCACCATGCAGATCATGGCCGAGGCTCTTGGCCTTGCCCTTCCGGGAAGTGCATTGATGCCTGCGACAAGCCCGGATCTCTTAAACTACGCGAGAGAGGCCGGAAAACAGGCAGTTAAGCTTGCAAAGATGGACAACATGCGTCCGAGCGATATCGTGACGATGGACAGCTTTGAAAACGCGATCCTTGTACATGCGGCCATCTCCGGAAGTACAAACTGCTTACTTCACCTTCCGGCGATCGCTCATGAGCTTGGAATCGAGATCACAGGTGACACCTTCGACAGACTCCATCGCGGCGCGAAGTATCTTCTTGATATCCGCCCGGCAGGAAAGTGGCCGGCAGAGTGCTTCTACTATGCAGGCGGCGTTCCGGCAATCATGGAGGAGATCAAAGACCATCTTCACCTTGATGTCATGACCGTGACCGGAAAGACTCTTGGTGAGAACTTAAAGGAATTAAAAGAGAACGGATTTTATGAGCGATGCGAGAAATGGCTCCGGAAGTTCAACGAGCGCTACGGAATCTCCATCACAAGACAGGACATCATCCGTCCGGCTGACAAGGCCATCGGAACCGACGGCAGCATCGCAGTTCTGCGCGGAAACCTTGCTCCGGAAGGTGCGGTCATCAAGCACACCGCATGCCCGAAGGAGATGTTCAAGGCAGTTCTCAAGGCGAGACCGTTTGATAGCGAGGAAGAGTGTCTGGATGCTGTCCTGAAACATAAAGTTCAGAAAGGTGACGCAGTCTTCATCCGTTACGAGGGACCGAAGGGAAGCGGTATGCCGGAGATGTTCTACACCTCCGAGGCCATCAGCAGCGACAAGGAGCTTGGCCGTTCCATCGCCCTGGTCACAGACGGAAGATTCTCCGGTGCATCCACAGGTCCGGTTATCGGACACTGCAGCCCGGAGGCGGCAGATGGCGGCCCGATCGCTCTCGTTGAGGAAGGCGATCTCATCGAGATCGATGTGATGGAGAGAAAGTTAAACATCATTGGTATCAAGGGCGAGCGAAAGACTCCGGAGGAGATCGACGCAGTCCTTGCCGAGAGAAAGAAAAACTGGAAGCCGAGAGAGCTCCGCTACAAGAGTGGTGTGCTCCGCATGTTCAGTGAGCATGCGGCAAGCCCGATGAAAGGTGCTTATCTGGAATTCTAAAAAATATAAAATAAGGCTGGAGGCAAAGTCTGGCTGCCGGCCTGCAAAAGAAACGTCCCGGATCGTGAGATGACAGTTCTCTCTGATCTGGGGCGTTTTTATATCATTACCATTTCGCATTCCAAATCGGCAAAATCTACTGCTGCCACTGTACTGTTACGGAATTATCAGTTCAGAAAATTCCTATCTGCATACAGGAACAGCCACATACTTTTCATATAATAAAGATTGCACGAACGAGTGTTCCTGTGGTAGAATGGTAGTATCTGTTGCCGGAATACCGGTGGTTTCAGTATGTGGGAGATACGAGCAGAGCTGTCGGTATCCGGAAACGTGAAAGGGGAACAGAATGAACAATTACGATACATTAAATCCGATGCAGCGGGAAGCAGTCTTCACTACGGAAGGTCCGCTCTTAGTGCTGGCGGGTGCAGGATCCGGAAAGACACGGGCGCTGACACACCGGGTTGCTTATTTAATAGAGGAAAAGGGTGTGAAGCCCTGGAATATTCTGGCGATCACCTTTACAAACAAGGCGGCGGGAGAGATGCGGGACCGCGTCAACAGCCTTGTGGAATACGGCGCGGATAGTGTCTGGGTCAGCACCTTCCACTCCCTCTGTGTGCGGATCTTAAGGAGATTTATTGAGAATATCGGCTACACGACGGATTTTTCCATCTATGATTCCGATGATACAAAAACCCTGATGAAACAGATCTTCAAGGATCTTGAGGTGAATACGAAGGTATTAAAAGAACGGGGCGTCCTCGGCGTGATCTCCTCCGCAAAGAACGAGATGATCAGTCCGGAAGAATTTATGCTCAGCGCGAAGGCTGAGGGTGATTCGAGACTGAAACGGATCGCGGAGCTCTATATGGAGTACCAGAAACGTTTAAAAAAGAACAATGCCCTGGATTTCGATGACCTTCTTGTAAAGACCGTGGAGTTGTTCCAGTCAAAGCAGGAAGTTTTGGAGTATTATCAGGATCGTTTCCGCTATATTATGGTGGATGAGTATCAGGATACAAATACGGTGCAGTTTAGGCTTGTGAGCCTCTTAGCGGCAAAATACCGGAATATCTGCGTGGTGGGCGACGATGACCAGTCGATCTACCGGTTCCGCGGTGCGAATATCAGAAATATCTTAAGCTTTGAGGAGACGTTCCCGGGGGCGAAGGTGATCAAGCTGGAGCAGAACTACCGTTCTACGAAGATGATCCTGGATTCGGCGAATGAAGTGATCAGGAACAATACCGGAAGAAAGGATAAGACGCTCTGGACCGAGAATGAGGTGGGCGAGCGGCCGGTGTTCCGGGAGTTCAGCTCTTCCTTTGAGGAAGCGGAGTGGATCGTGCGGGATATCGTAAAAAAGGGCGGTCCATGGAAGGATTACGCGATCCTTTACCGGACGAATGCCCAGTCCCGTATATTCGAGGAGAAATGTGTTGCGTACAATCTCCCGTATCGTCTCGTGGGCGGTGTAAACTTCTACCAGAGAAAAGAGATCAAGGATGTTCTCTGCTATTTAAAGACGATCGCCAATGGGCGGGATGACCTGGCTGTGCAGAGGATCATCAATGTTCCGAAGCGCGGAATCGGAGCTATGAGTGTCGCCCGGGTGAACATGTTCGCGATGGAAAACGATATGAGTTTCTATGAGGCGCTGGAGAGGGTGCAGGCTGTTCCGGGAATCGGAAAAGCGGCGTTAAAGATCGGAGTATTTACAGACCAGATCAGCGAGTTCCGGAAGATGTTAAAGGAAGAGACTCCGATCAAGGATGTGATTGAGGCGATCCTTGATAAGACAGGATATCGTGATGAGCTGAAGGAAGAGGGCGAGGTGGAAGCCGAGTCCAGAATGGAAAATATTGAGGAATTGATCAACAAGGCAGTCTCCTACTGGGAGAGCGCCGAGGAACCGAGTCTTTCCGCGTTCCTGGAGGAAGTTGCCCTGGTTGCGGATATCGACAGTATGGATGAGTCAGAGGATAGAATTATCCTTATGACACTGCATTCCGCGAAAGGTCTGGAGTTCCCGTATGTGTATCTTGCGGGAATGGAAGATGGACTTTTCCCGAGTATGATGTCTCTGATGGAGGGACCGGAGGCACTGGAGGAAGAGCGCCGTCTCTGCTATGTGGGAATCACGAGGGCGGAGAAGCGGCTGACGCTGACCGCCGCAAAGAGCCGTATGGTGAAGGGCGAGATGCAGTACGCGAGAACGAGCCGGTTTATTGACGAGATCCCGGATGTGTGCCTGGAACGTCCGGATCGGGATGATTCAAAGACCGGATGGAAGAAAATGGCGGACGCATACAGGAATCTTCCGGAGGAAGCAGGACTTCCGTGGGCGAAGGCTTCCGGCGCGGACGGAAAAGCGGCTGACGGTCACACCGGAAGATTCCAGAACCGCCCGGCGGGGGTGAGTCTTTTTGGACAGAAATCCGATGCCTATAAGAATCCATATGCCTCCGGGACTTCTGCGGCGCCGAAGAACACGCCGACCTTCGGAAAGGCGTTTACCGTAGAAAAACCGAAGTCTTTGGATTTCTCCGAAGGCGACCGCGTCCATCACATGCGTTTTGGTGACGGAACCGTGAAATCCATCGCGGACGGCGGAAAAGATTTCGAGGTCACAGTCGATTTTGATCATGCGGCGATCGGGACAAGGAAGATGTTTGCTTCCTTTGCGAAGCTGAAGAAGCTGTAAATAAATTAGCCAAAAGAAATTTAGTATTGATTTTTTGGGGGCAATCGCATATAATTAAAAACAGCTAAGGAAAGTGCTTATATGTCTATGAGTACGCGAAAACCCCCGGAGGTGCCACTCCGGGGGTTTTCTTGCTCTTTGCGGTGAGCTAAACCATTTAGGCTGTTACTGTCGGTTGTCCCTATCCAGCCATTTGCAAACATAGTAGCCAACTATGCTTGCCGCGACAGAGACAAGGAAAGTGTTTATGTAATCTATAAATACCGCCTCCTTTCTGCTGGAGGTTCGACAGCGACTTAATTTTATCATGTTTGCTTGTGAAACTCCATATATCGAAGTATAAAAAAGAGATGCATAAAACTGTGAAAATTTAGGGATAGTAAAAACCATAAAATCATGATATACTATTACAAAGTATCTGTCCGTGCGGATCATTCTTGTCCGGGGCGGCTGTGAAACAGAAAGGATGTGTGAGGATGAACAAATTCGATACGATGAGTAAAGACGCACTCAGCAAAATGGAAGAGCTTATAAACGCGTCCAAGCTGAATGAACTGCTTCATAAAAAAGAAGAAGAGGATAAGAAAAAGAATTGTATCCTCTGGGTGCTTGCTATCATCGGCGCTGTTGCTGCTGTAGCCGGAATCGCATACGCAGTATATCGCTTCTTTACACCGGATTATCTGGAAGATTTTGAAGACGATTTCGACGATGATTTCGACGATGACTTTTTCGAGGAAGAGGAGGAAACTCCGAAAAAAGCTGTCGAGAAGGATGACGAGAAAGAAGCTTAAGCCGAAATGCTTACAAACACAATGAGAACGAGGCTGTGGCAGGGATCGCTTGCACAGCCTTTTTCTGTGCATAAAAACATATCAGGGAACGAGGCATCGTTTACGCGCTGTGCGATCAGAAACGGAAAAATCCGATTCCCGGCAGAAAAAGGAGTACAAAAATTATATGAAAAAAGGTGAGATCTACACCGGTACAGTGGAAAAGATGGATTTTCCAAATAAAGGAATCCTCCATATCGGAGAGGAAAAGGTAGTTGTAAAGAACGCGCTCCCGGGGCAGACCGTCGAGATCGCGATCTCCAGGCAGCGCAAAGGAAGATGCGAGGGAAGACTCCTTAAGGTCGTGACTCCCGCAGCATACGAAAACACAGAGGGTGCATGTCCTCATCGTGCGGACTGCGGCGGATGTACGTACCAGACGGTTCCTTATGAGGAACAGTTAAAGATCAAGGAGCAGCAGGTCCGGGCTCTTTTAGATCCGGTTCTTCCGGCCGGCTACAATTTTGAGGGGATCAAAGGTAGTCCGTTGACAAAGGCATACCGCAACAAAATGGAATTTTCCTTCGGAGATGAGTTTAAGGACGGTCCCATGACTCTGGGAATGCATAAACGTGGCAGCTTTTATGATATCGTGACCGTGGACCAGTGTGTGCTGGTGCATCCGGATTGCTGTAAGATCTTAAGAGCGACGTTGGATTATTTTACGGAGCACGGAGCAGTCTTCTATAAAAAAATGGCGCATGTCGGTTATCTGAGACATCTTCTCGTCCGCCGCGGTGTGAAGACCGGGGAGATCCTTGTGGATCTTGTGACCTCCACCCAGACGGAGGGAACCTGGAAGAGTGATAAGAATGAGGAAGTGCTGCTTGAGGGCTGGAAAGAAAAACTTCTGGGACTGGATCTGGAAGGCTCTTTTGCCGGAATCCTCCACACAGAAAACGACAGCCTTGCGGATGTGGTACAGAATGACCGCACGGTGATCCTTTATGGACAGGACTTCTTTATGGAAGAGCTTCTCGGATTAAAATTTAAGATCACTCCATTCTCCTTTTTCCAGACCAACTCTCTCGGTGCGGAGGTGCTCTATGAGACGGCCCGCGAATACATCGGTGAGACAGACGGAAGAAAGGTCTTCGATCTCTACAGCGGAACCGGTACCATTGCCCAGATCCTGGCTCCGGCGGCAGAACATGTGACCGGCGTGGAGATCATCGAGGAAGCTGTTGAAGCGGCGAAGGTGAACGCGGCGCAGAATGGACTGACAAACTGTGACTTCATCGCAGGGGATGTCTTAAAAGTATTGGATACCTTAGAGGAACGCCCGGATCTCATCGTTTTAGACCCGCCGAGAGACGGAATCCATCCGAAGGCGCTTCCAAAGATCATCGACCATTATGGATGCGAAAAAATGATCTATATTTCCTGCAAACCAACGAGCCTTGCGAGAGATCTCGTTGTGCTGCAGGCGAAAGGTTATGAGGTCACAAGAGTATGCTGCGTCGACATGTTCCCGGGGACGACGCAGGTGGAGACGGTAGCTCTTTTAACTAAAAAAGGTGACTTTGGGAAGAAAAAGAGAGACTTCCAGGTTGAGATGGAAGTGCCGATTAGTCCTGATATGCACCAGGAGTATAAGGAACAGAAACCAACTTATGAGAATATCAAAAAGTATATCATGGAGAAGCATGGGGTGAATGTTCATACTGCTTATATAGCAGAAGTAAAACGGGATTGTGAATTGGATATGCGTCCTAATTATAATGTTTCAAAGAAAGAGGCTCCTGAGATAAAATCCTGTACTCCAGAGAAAAGAGAATATATCATGGAGGCACTGAGGTATTATAAGCTGGTGGTGTAGTTTACTAGGTATAGAAAAACAGCATAATATTCAAGAAGGCAGAAGCAGTAGGATTTTTCCTATGATAGCTTCTGCTTTTTTGGGTCATCACCCGCCATGTCTGCTGGGAGGGCAGGAACGGTGTGGAGGCAGAGTTTTTCTTTGAGCGTTTCGTATCCCTGGCGGATAAACACGTCATAGCAGCCAGAGTCCGGATCCTGCCGTATCACCGGAATGTGAAGGTGAAGATCATCAGCGGGATCAACGGGAGAATGACCAACAGCGGCACACAGCACTTCCACGAAGTGGAAACACGGATGCACAAGGAGAAGATGATGGAATACCATACGGTGACCGGGGAATCGAAGATCCATGTGCTGCAGTACTCCGGACACCGTTTTGCCTTAACCGGCAGTCCCATCCATCCAAAGAAAACCCCACTGATCGGCCAGCGGTACGCAGCAATCACGACGGAGGCGGAAGTGCCTGCGGGAGAGAGCTTTGTTGTGGATAAGATCTGTACCGTGTTTACCGACCGGGATCCCGGAGCCGAGGGGGAAAAGGCATGGGACACCTGCAGCAGAGGCAGGAAAAAGACCCGGGAATATCTGGAAGAGCTGAATAACCGCTGGGAGATCCGTGAGATGCTGCCAAAGATCCGCAGGGCGGCGGAAGGAATATATCTGCCGCCTGTGGGAAAGGATGGCATCCTTCCCCAGTTTGCCGGTTACGGGAAGCTGCAGGAGATGGATCTTAGCTACTACAAGAGCTTTGGAAAAAACGCAGCCGCCGAAATACGGAAGGAACATACCGTTTTGGAGCTTGAGAGATTACGGGTGCATAAACAGGCAGACCTCGTCCTGCTGCTGCAGCTGTTCCCGGAACTCCCGGAAGAAGCCGGTGGGACACAGCGCAGGCAGGTACGGGAGAAAAACTACGAGTTTTATGAAAAACATACACTCCATGAAGCATCCTACAGCTTTGCCACCCATTCCCTGCTGGCAGCTTCCCTGGGAAGGACACAGGAAGCCTATGCGCTGTTTTGCCAGTGCTGCGATGTGGATTTAAGCTCCGATGGGGAGAATGCACCGGCAGGAATCTATGCAGCCTGCATGGGCGGCATCTGGCAGTGTGTGGTAGAGGGCTTCTGCGGGGTGCGGATCGAGGAAGATGCCCTGCGGATTGATCCCTGCCTCCCCGAAACGTGGGAAAGCGTGAAATTCCGCATCTGTTACCGGAAAAGCACCCTGGATATCAAGGTAACGAAGAATGCACTGACCGTCAATAACAGGAGCAGCCACCCGGTACCGCTTAGCTTCCGCGGGGAAGCGGTGTGCCTGGATGGCACCGTGAGCAGGATCTTCCCACTCCATTCCCCGGAATAAAACAGCATGACAGAACGCAGACAGGAACAACCTGTGCACTCTAAGGAGTGTACAGGTTGTTTTGCATTGCAACACCGCTCGCACGCAAAGAGTCTGCAGGCGAACTCGTTATTGCTGGAAAAAGGATAGGAATCCGCCATCCGGTATACCATAATGTGGACAGGAAGATCCGGATAGAACCGGACGGAAGGAGACTGGTGAAAATGACAGAAATCGGAGAAGAGACACTAAAGCAGTACAGGGGATATCTGGCGGATCGGGAAAAAAGCATCGCCACCATTGACAAATATCTGCGGGATATCCGTACCTTCCTGCAGTGGATGGGAGAAAACCGGAGCATTACCAAGGAAAAAGTGATCGCCTACAAGGCATGGCTGCAGGAGCATTATAAAACGAGCAGTGCAAACAGCATGCTGGTAGCCCTGAATGGATTTCTGGACTTTATGGGAGAAACGCAGAGCCGGGTGAAGACGGTAAAGGTACAGAAGCAGATGTTCCGTTCCACAGAAAAGGAAATGAGCAGGGCAGAATACAAAAAGCTGATCGAAAAGGCTTACCGGATGGGACGGGAGCAGACCGCACTCATCATGGAGACCATCGGAGCGACCGGGATCCGGATCAGTGAATTGAAATATATCACTGTAGCCGCTGTGAAAAGCGGAAAAACAGAGGTTTCCTGCAAGGGAAAGAAAAGACAGGTGTATCTGGTGAAGGAACTGAGGGAGAAGCTGCTCAAATACTGCAGAAAAAAAGGGATCCGTAAGGGAAGTGTGTTCGTCAGCCGCTTCGGGAATCCACTGGACCGCAGTAATATCTGGTCGCAGATGAAAGCCATCGGTGCCGCAGCCGGAATCTGTCCGGATAAGGTATTCCCCCATAACCTCCGCCATCTTTTTGCCAGGGTGTTCTGGGAAAAATGGAAGGATCTCTTTTACCTGGCGGATATACTGGGACACAGTAATGTCAACACGACCAGGATCTATACCATGACCACTGTTAAGAACCATGGAAGACGGATGCAGGTGCTGGGATTAGTAACATAAGCTTACCGATCAGGTCTGAATCAGAGCAGATGTGAGAAAAATCGGGCAGAAAAACAAAAATACCACATAATCTGCATTATGTGGTAGGAATCGTATCCAAAAGCGGTGTCTATACATAATGGTATGTTTCCTTACCTGGAAATACTGTCCAAAAGTACCATAATTTCTCTCTGCGATTCATATATACCAAAAATAAATTTGTATGTCAATGATATAATTCGACTTTTTTCGCAGAAAATTGTGCAGATCTGATACAGAATCCGTAAAGGATCTATTTTCACAATACATTCACTGTATAAAACGTATTTTTAAGGCGTTTTGCATAAGACAATCCCTGTCTGCTTCTACCACATAATGCAGATTATGTGGTATTGACCGGAAATATTGCCCGCATACAATTTTGTCCCCAATATTCGGCAGCTTGTCTTTGCATGGAGCAGATCGTTCGCTCAGTGGCAGTCCACAGTAACAGCCCTCCGTTATGAATAATGTGTGTAAAAGAATTGTGTAACAGAATTCTCCTTTAAAATGTTCCCCTTCCCGGATTTTTTCGGGGGGGGGGCAAACATTTTGTAACGAAATTCAGTACAAAACGAAAGACGTGATGATGCGTATGAAAGGAAAGGAACATCTGAACAGGATCAGCAGAGAAGCGGCAATGCAGATTGCCGGCAGAGAGTTACCCCGGGTAGAAAAGATCCATTTATGGGTTTTTCCTGCTTTTTCCTATGAAGAAGGAATTCCGGTGTACCTTCTGAAAGCGTATGCCGACCTGACTTCTTACGATATCATCCTGGATGCAAGGAATGGAAACATTATTAAAAGGACAGAACGCTGTCTGTAAGGAATGAAAATAGATACTTAAGGATAAAACGGAAAGGAAACCAGAATGAGTGAGGAAACCAGAAAGACTGCCAGAGTACAGGCAGGGGAAGAAGCAGTGGAGACCGTGAATGAAAAGACCCTGATGGATCAGTTGGATTCGATGAAAACAGCATTCCGTGGTTATGACAAGGAAGCTACCTGCGAACTGCTGCAGACGCTCATCCGGTCGATGGAGACAGAGAAGAAGGAAGAACACCGTGTCCTGCTCCAGAAGAACCAGAGACTGGTGAAAGAAAAGGAAGCACTGACCACGCAGATGGCAGAGCTTCTGATGAAGGTGGACTCCCTGGAATCGGAAAACCAGCGGATGATGGAACAGCAGAATACCATGCAGAAGAAATATGAGGAGCTGGCAGAAAAGCTGAGCAGGATTTCGGAAAATGCCATTGAACGGGAAACCGAGCTTTCCGCTTACCATCTGCGGGAACAGCAGATGAAGGAACGGGAAGCTGTCCTGTTAAAAATGGAGTCGCAGAAAGAAGCGGAGCTGGAGCAGATAAAGAAAGAGTTCCAGGAGGGGCTGGAGGCAGAGAGAGCAGAAATCCTTGCGCAGGCAGAAGAGGAAGCGGAAGGGGTAAACAATCGGGCAGAGCAGCTGCGGAGGGAGTTACAGGGCTTCCGGCAGATCATCAATGTGATACTGGACTTTGACCCGGAAAACGGGGTGCAGACAGACTCTTTGGAAAGTGCAGGAGTACCGCATGACTGAGCTGGAATTTGAACTGGAGTTTAAGAAACGGAAACTGCAGAAACGAAAACAGCGCAGGATGGAGCTTCTGATCATCGGTGCACACCTGGGCGTGGTACTTGTACTGCTCTACTGGATGTTTGGCATCGGCATGGTACACGGCAGATCCATGCGCCCCGCTTACCGGGATGGAGATCTGTTTCTGTACCAGAGACGGCTCTTTCGGGAGCCGGATTATGGAGATGTGGTGGTCATCCACAGGCAGGATCTGGAACGGGACATTGTAAAGCGCATTGCAGGCAAGCCGGGAGATGTGATCGATCTGGATGACCTGGGACACCTGACCAGAAATGGGGAACGGGCAGCGGAAACGGAAATCCTGTTCGGGGAACAGGACAGGGATGACTGGATCACCTTGCCCTATACCGTACCGGAAGGATGCTACTTCTGTCTGGGGGATAACCGCCCGAGGTCAGAAGACAGCAGAGAGCTTGGAGCATTCCGCAGGCGGGAGATTACCGGGAAGGTTCTCGCACAGTTCCGGCTGTCATCGGTAAAGTGACCATTCGGGAATCTGCCCGGAGCTTTCGTACAAAAGAAAAATACCAACATGAGAAATAAGGAGAACGGCATGGAACTGTTGAAGGAGGATGGCTGTATCGGCGAAAAGGCATTCCATGGGGAAAAGGAGTGCTTTTTCCAGCCATTTTACAACGTGGAGAAAAAGAGGATCTGGGGAGCGGAAGCCCTGTTCCGTCTGAAGGATAAAAACGGCAATTACTACAACATGGATCAGCTTGCAGCAAAAGCGGAAGAAGAAGGATGGATCGCTGAGATCGACAGATGGGTGTTCCGGGAAGCCTGCAGAAGGATCCCGGAGCTGAGAGCCTACGGACTTAAGAGGATCAACATCAACTTATCCCCGGAGGTCTGTGAGGTTCCGGAGACCGTACCTAACATCATGCAGATACTCAGAAAGTATGAAGTATCAAGAAGTGAGGTCTGCATGGAGATCACCGAGATGTGCAAGGTCAGGAATGCAGAGAATTTCAGCTGCATGGTGGAACAGCTGAGCAGCCAGGGGATCCGGCTGGCGTTAGATGACTTCGGCAAAGGGGAGAGCAACCTGCTTCGGCTGTCCCAGATCCCGTTCCAGACCCTGAAGCTCGATAAGGAACTGGTCTGGGGAACGGAGGGAAGCAGGATGGCAGAGGATCTGGTCGAAGAGATAATCCGTATTGCACACCGTCATAACATCCAGGTCACGGCAGAAGGAATTGAGACACTGGACCAGGCGAGAACCCTGGCATCCTGGGGATGTGATTACCTGCAGGGGTATCTCATCGCACCGCCTCTCAGCTATGGGAAGCTTCTCACCTTCCTTGAGGAAAACGGAAAAAGGAACTTCCTGGAAGAATAAATAAGGATAAGAAGGAGAAACCGATGAAAAAGGAAAACAATGGATCAAGACCCCTCAGGGAGGAACTGAACAGTTCTGCCGTATCCGAGCAGAATGCAGCCGCATCCTCGGAACTGGCAAACCAGGCACAGATCTTAAAAGAACTGACGGAACATTTTCAGGTACGCAAAGGTACCTGTTGATTTTACATAGATTTTAATGAATACGATGCAAAAGGAGAGAACGTATGAAAAAGCGTAAAGGAAAGACGAAACGATGGCTTGCCGGAATCCTGTCGGCAGTGCTGGTAATCGGATCCATCAATCTTGTGGATGCTTTAGAAGGAAGTAATGGGGAAAGTGCACTGTATGATGCACCGGAGCTTACCATCACGCAGGGAGCCACAGACTATGATCTGATGAAAGACATTACCTATGACAGCAGCATGTATGAACTGGCTGTAGTGAATGATGGCGGATTTGATGTCAATACCGTGGGAGACTATGAGGTAACCTATTCCCTGACTTCCAAGGATGATGGAACGTTGGAGCCGGGAGATTCGGGGGATGCTTCCAATTCGGATAATGAAAACAAAGACCAGAACAGTGGAGACAATCAGGGAGGGGATAACACCCAGACCGGCGATAACTCTGATAATGCGGGTTCTGATAACGGATCCGACAGTTCCGACAGCAGCAATGGAGGAGACAGTGCGGATGCCGGACAGGGAGATACGGGTTCTGACAGCAGCAATGCAGAAGACAGCATGGATGCCGGACAGGGAGATACGAACTCTGACAGCAGCAATGCAGAAGATACTGCAGATGCGGTCAGCGGAGAGGATGCAGCACAGAGTGAAGAGAATACCGGAGACACCGGTGTACTGGGTGTATCCAGGCCGAGAACGGGTGTAGATATGAGCTATCAGTCAGAGCCCGTGGGTGCGGAAGCCGTTGATGTAACAAAAGGGGATGACACCAATACCGTTGATACGCAGGAAAAGCAGGTCATCACCTTTACAAGAACGGTTCATGTAGTAGCGGCTTCTGAGGACAAAGAACCCGTGTATGTAGCACGGGAACTGGTGCTGACACAGGGAGAAGAAGACTACGACCTGACAGATGAAATTGTTTATGATGATGTAAAATATACACTGGAAGTAGTAGAACTTGGTGGTTTCGATATTAACAAGATCGGCTCCTACGAAGTGACCTATTCCCTTACGCCTGTGACAACAGAAGGAACACAGGAAAATGGACAGGATGACACGCAGGAAAATCAGGTCATCACATTTCAGAGAACGGTTACTGTGAAGGCAGCCGTGGAAGAAAACGCTTTGTATGAAGCACCGGATCTCTACTTAGAGTGGGGTCAGGAAGATTATGATCTGACGGAAGGCATTATTTATGATAAAGACCTTTATGAAGTAAAGGTATCTGATCCTGGAGATTTTGATATTTATACTTTAGGAGAATATGAAGTAACCTATGTCCTTGATCGTCTTGGAAAGTCTGCAAAAGCAGAAGATACCCAAACTTCAAAAACGGAAGAAACAACAGCTTCTGATGAGCAGAAGTCGGAGGATAATGATGGCATACAGGCTGCTACCCTTGAACTGACTGATGAAAAACAGAGTGTGGATCCTGCAGATGAGGATAACACAAATAGCATGGAAGAGAAATCTCCTGAAGTAAAAACTACATCACAGGAAGCAGTTTATTTCACTAGAAATGTAATTGTAGAAATGGATTATTCATTTACAAGTGCGGTGGAATATGCGAATGTACAGGGTAATTATACTATAAAATTAGGAACACCGGTTTGGACAGATGAGACACATCAAAAGTTCCAGTATACAAATGCGAAGGTTAATACAAATGGCGATAAAATTTCTATGATGACAATTACATTATCTAATGGTAAATTACCGGATAGTCTTATTGGGGATGCTTTTGCAACAGATGAATATAAGAAATCTGCTACATGGATTTTTACAAATGGACTTTCAGTTCAAGAACTACAGGAAAAAATACATTCTATGGTATTTGAATATGTAGATAATATGAATGTTTATATTTCAATTAATGGAAATGAAAATCAGGGTCTGGATAAATTTAACAGTGCGAATATAAAATTAACCCAGTGGAATAAAAACAGCCATTATTATCTCTATATTGAACAAATGAAAAGCTGGAGTGATGCATTTAATTATGCTCGTACATTAAAAATCGCTGGACAACAAGGTTACCTTTCAACATTTAGTTCAGTTGATGAGATGAATTATTTAAAATCACTGTCTGGTAAGTGTATCTGGATTGGTGGAACAGCGTTATTAAAAAGCAATGGAGCAAGAATAAATGGTAATGAAAATGGAATTAATAGGGAAAACAATAGTCTAAAATTAGTAACAACAGATAAAGGAGCATTTTATTGGGCTTGTGGTCCAGAATCAGGATTTGGAATAGCAAACGAACTATGGGCGAACGGTGAACCGAACGGTGCAGCTCATACAAATCAAACGCTTTATGATAGTACAATTTCAGATATCCAAAACAAAGAATCTTGTTTAATGGTTTTGATATCAAAGGGTGTAAATGATGTTTTTGAAGGAAACTATAGTGGTACTAAAAGCGACGCAAAAGGTTTCTTTATCGAATTCGGCGGCTACGCTGACGGAGACGATCCTGGGCAGCCGGATAACAGTAAAAAAGGTGAAGTCAACGTAATAGCAGCACCGAAGGATGCGGAGGCATCCATTAACGGTGTGAAATACGCCCCTCTTGCCGATGCACTGGAGCTTGCAAAAGCCGGTGATGAGGTTCAGATCATCAAGGAAAAAGTAACGGAAGTCACAGATGGAAAGCTGAAGAATTCTTCTATTAAGGAAATGAACGGGAACACCGTCCATGCAGATAGCAATGGTACGAACATTGATGTAAGTGATACCGGTGCGATCACACTCCGCAGTGGTGTGGTTACGGTAAGCAACACGGATGCGAATGAACGAAAGATCACGGTGGACGGCTATGGACTTACATCCACAGCAGATTATACAGTCAAGGCGGTAGATACAAGCAACGATACCACCTTAGGTGACAGCCAGGCGAGTGTCACATTAAAAGCTGTTGGAGATACCTTCACTGCTGTGAAGAATGGTGCAACCTATACCTATACCGCAACGAAGGATAACCAGACCTTTTACCTTGGCGAATACTCCGCTGTATTAAACTGGGAGGAACGTAACGGAGTGGCAGCACTGGCATCAATTGGTTCCCCGGAATTTCCGGCTGAACTGGTGAAACCACAGACACAGCCGAATAATCCCTATCATCAGCTTACCCCTTACACGGTGACCATTAAGCCGAGAGAGGATTATTCCATTGATGTAGATAAGGTGTGGGTATCCATGGGCGTGGATGCACAGGGAGCTCCACAGATGCTGGATGCCTCCGAATGTAATATATCAAAGGACCAGGGTACCGGCAACATCACGGTAACCGTTAAGAAGCCGGTCAATGGCGACCTGATCTATTATGTTGGTAAGGTGAACGGCGGAAGCAGTTCCGGTTCCACCGTAACCCATGACAGGACAACCATTCAGGTGACATCAGCGGCTGGCTCCGCTGTGACGACACCGGAATTTACAGCGACTTATTTTGACGAACAGAAGAGTAAAGACATCACGGTAAGCAGTCAGAACGGCAAAGTGGAAGTATTTAAGAATGTGGAAGTCACATTGAAGTTCCCTGCCATGAACCCATCAGACCCGAACCCTACGGAAGCAGATTTAGGCATCACGGAGGATGAAACCTTTGATATACTTACGAAGCTGGCAGAGACAGGAAGTACCACAGACCTGAAGGCAGGCTTTGATTGGACGGATAAGAGCTATACCTATAAGTTCACTTCCACATCCGCATCTTACGATCTGGAAGCGTCTTATGAAAAGTCTCACGTCGTGCATATCCATGTTTCCGGAGGCTCCATGGATACTAATACGATTCCGGCAGGACTGGAAGCGAACACACAGAGTGCGAGCAATATCCGTATCATTGTCCCGGATCAGACGACGCTTGACAATCTGAAATTTTCACCGGATGGAAGTTTACAGAATCCTTCATTTACAGCAAAATGGCTCTCTCATGATAATACGACAGATCTGGGAGCAGTAAACTTCAGTGAGGACGCAGGAAGCTGGAAGGGCAGTACACTGGCGGTCACACAGCCAAGTTATCTGAACGTAAGCTTTGTTGCAGGTCAGATGCTGACGATCCGTATCAAGGGTGGAACGCTGGATACAGCCTATGGAACGCCTGTGAGAAACTGGATCACCAAGGCAGCTGCTTCCTCCGGATTTGATCATGAATACCAGTTAGTGGTACCGGAAAATGACAAGACCGTACACTTTAAGATCAATGTGGAAGGCAGCAATATATTAAAAAGCATTCTGGCGAACACCAAAGACGTTACTTCAAAGGTGGAAGCGGTGAAAGATCAGAATGACAGGATCATCGCCTATACAAATGGGGATGCGGGCAGTACGATCGGGGAGGCAACGACCATTGATGTCACCCTGGTTCCATCGTATACCGTGACATTCTGGAATAAAGAAGTCAGCCCGGAAAAGAAGATCGGCACTGAGATGGTCATGGAAGGCGGAAAGCTGGATAAGGCAGCCTATGAGAAGATGGCGGCAGGTGCAGTTCTGCCAGGATACCAGTTTATGGCATGGAAGGATACGGTAGGAAAGGTTTATACCGACCAGACTGTGATCAGTGCGGATACAGACCTGCAAGCGGTATTCCGGGAGAAGACCCATATATCCCCAAATGGAAATATCATTGCAGCCAACGATTTCAAGATCCATCTGGATTCGATCAAAAAAGGAGCATTTAATAATGCAGAGGCAGTCAAGCGTGCCAAAGCAGAAGCGTATGATGCAAGCGGTAAGGATGTCACGAAGCTCATTTCTGTGGAAGGAATGCAGGCAGTGCAGAAAGAAGGAACCTTCCCGCTGACCTTCAAGTATGGCGATGCTTCCATAACGGTAAATGTTACAGTGACCAATGCGATCCCTGTTGTGACTGGCAAGACAGCCTATACACTGACCTTTGAAGGTGTGCCAAACGGTGCATCGGAATACAAAGTACATAGCATGTCAGGCACAGTGGTAGCGGGAGCAACGATTGAAGAGACCGCAAACGGCATCTACCGGATCACCGGACTTGAGAAGGGAACCGAGTATAAGATCGAGGGAGATGTTCTTGGCTCCACAACAGGCAAAACTGCTCTTGTTGATGCAGAAGACATTGCAAAACAGTTTGAAGATAAACAGGGTGATACTAAGACGAATGGGAAAAAAGGCAAAGATGAAGAGGCAGAAAACCCGAATGTCAAAGTAGTAGTAGATGATGAAGGCAATTACAAAGTGATTGTCAAGAAAGATATCAATCACAGCGTGGAAATCCCGGATACCTGGGGAGATGTTAAGGTAGACCTGGGTGGCAACAGCATTAATGGTAATGACGCTGATGCTGCGAACAGTGCAAAGCCGGGACTGATTTTTAAGAAAGACAGTGGAAATGATCATCCGGGAACCAATCTGGTGATCACTAACGGAACCATTCAGGGAGGTAACGGATCTGCTGCCCATCCGGATGGTGCAGCCGGTATCGGAACCGCAACACCGGACCGCCCGGCAGATGCAAAGATCACAGTCGGAGCAGACGCAAAAGTCCAGGGTGGAAACGGAGCAGATGCAGGAGACAGTACCGGAGCCGATGCTGCGAATGGCGGTAACGGTGGAGCAGGCATCGAGGGAGAGATCACCCCTACCATAGATGGCGGTACAGTAACCGGCGGAAATGGCGGCAAGGGAGGATCCTCAGACACTGGTGCACCGGGAAATGGTGGAAACGGTGGAGCAGGTATCAAGACCAACCATAAGAATGTGATCGTCAAGGAAGGAACCGTAACCGGCGGCAGTGCCGGAGACGGCGGCAATGTGACCGGGGAAAACAATACAGCTTCCGGAGGTGATGGAGGTAAAGGCGGAGCCGGTATTGACAGCGGCAGAGCCGATATTGTAATCGGACCCGGCAATACGGATGTCCAAGGTGGAGCCGGTGGAAACGGCGGTAACTCCAATAAGGGCAACGGCGGAAACGGCGGCAGCGGCGGATCCGGAGCAGAAGCTGGAAAGATTGATAACGATAGAGGAACCATCGCAGGAGGCAATGGCGGATCCGGTGGTAATTCCAGCAACGGAGGACACAATGGCAATGGCGGCAACGGAGGTTCCGGAACAAAAGGAAACCATACTTCCACGAATGGTGGAACATCCAGTGATGGAAGCAAGGGACAGGATGGTCAGAGCTATGTAGCGGTTCTTTTTGAGAACCGGAACGGAAACAGCCTTAATGCAGGAAAACCTGTCCAGATTGTCCTGAATGGAAAGATTGATCAGGTAACCTTTGATAAAATGCAGCAGGAGGCTGACCAGTCAAAGAAAGATAATGAAGTATTTTTTGCCTGGGTAGATAAAAATGATGACACCAAAGCTTACACAACAGAAACTGAGGTGACAGCCAGTGTGACACTGGTACCTGTGTATCGTGCAGACAGCAATGTGGTTCCCGGACAGGATGGAAATACCATCGCAGCAGATAATTTCTCCATCCGTATCGAGAAAGTAAGCAGCCTGACAGAAACGGAAGCAAAGAATCTTGCCAATGTCAAGGCATACGATAAGAAGGGCGCAGACATCACTAATACGGTAACGGTAGATCAGGACAAGCTTTCTGCCTTACAGCAGAGCACGGCTGGAATCTATCCGGATGCACTGACCTTCGAGATCCCGGGCAGTGTCAAAGTCAGTGTAACAGTAGAGATCACGGATGATAGTCCTGTGATCACTGGCAAGACAGCACATACGCTGACCTTCAAGGGAAGAGCAAATGAGACTTATGAGTATCAGGAGCTGGATGCCCAGGGAACCCCGACAGGTAAAGTATTAACCATACTGACGGATGGAGATGGAAAAGCAACCATCACGGGTCTGAAGAAAGCAACACCATATCAGATCAGTCATAAGAAATATGGTTCTGTAAACGGCAAAACAGCCCTCGTGGATGCAAAGGATATCGCAAAGCAGTTCGAGGACAGAGGCGCCGGTGATACAAAAGGCAATAATGCTACGGACAGAACGGAAAAAGCAGAAAACTCCAATGTACAGGTTGTAGTGGATGATGACGGCAACTACAAGGTAATTGTGAAGAAAGACATCGACCACACAGTTGAAATCCCTGATACCTGGGGTGAGGTCAAGATTGACCTTGGCAGACATACCATTACAGGTGACAAGGCAGATGATAATAATGCAGCGAAGCCCGGACTTGATTTTGTGAAGGATGGAAGTATAAATGAACATCCCGGAACAAAGCTGGAGATCGTCAACGGTACGATCAAGGGTGGAGACGGTTCTGCTAAACATCCAGATGGAGCAGCCGGTATCGGAGCCAGTGGTGATACAGCAGATGCCGGACTTATCATTGGAAACAATGCAAACGTGATTGGTGGTAACGGTGCAAATGGTACCGAAGGCAAAGATGGAGGAAATGGTGGAGCCGGTATTGACGGTAACGGCAAAATCACTCCGACGGTCAATGGAACGGTAACCGGCGGCAATGGCGGTAAAGGCGGAGATTCTGCAGTCGGTATCCCTGGTAATGGTGGAAACGGTGGAACTGGAATCAGCGCAGACAATAAGACCATCACCATCCATCCTGGCGGAACTGTCAAAGGCGGTGATGCAGGAAACGGCGGAAACGCAACAGGAGATAACACGAATCCTGGTGGCAACGGCGGTAACGGCAGTACAGGAACCGAGACCACACAGCCCGGAAAGACCGATAATAACGGTGGAACAACATCGGGTGGAAATGGCGGAGACGGCGGAAACTCCAACAACGGCAACGGTGGAAACGGAGGAAACGGCGGCAGCGGCTCCACAGGGGAAAATAATAACAACGGCGGCACCAGCAGTGGCGGCAACGGCGGAAATGGCGGAGACTCAAACAAGGGTAACGGCGGATCCGGCGGTAATGGAGGAAGCTCAGGCGAAACTGGAGGAAACGGTGGTAACAACACCGGCGGCAACGGTGGAAATGGCGGAGATTCCAACAGCGGCAATGGAGGATCCGGCGGAAACGGTGGAGACTCCAACAGCGGCACCGGAGGAAACGGTGGAAATGGCGGAGACTCCAATAACGGCACCGGAGGAAACGGCGGAAATGGCGGTGGCTCCAACAACGGCACCGGAGGAAACGGCGGAAATGGCGGTAACTCCAACAACGGCAATGGAGGAAACGGCGGAAACGGCGGAGACTCTAACAGCGGAAATAATGGAAACGGCGGCAGCTCCGGCAGTAACGGTAACAGACCCGGCGGAAATGGCGGCGGCTCCAACAATGGCAATGGAGGAAACGGCGGTAACAACGGCGGAGGCAACTCCGGAAATAACTCCGGAAATAACTCCGGAGACAACGGCGGCAATAACGGTGGTGATAACTCCAATACCAATGGGAATAACAATTCCGGAAGTACAGGTAACACAGGTAATACACCAGATGCAGGTAATACAGCCGGCAATGATTCCGGAAATAATGCCCATAAAGGAAATAAAGGAAACAGTACCGGCAACAGTAATGCCGGGCAGAAGGATCCGGCAGAGGATGACAGCCTGAACGATGCTGCGGATGAAAGCAGCCTGACAGGTGATGCAGATGGCAGCGATGCAGACGGAAGTGATGCAGATGGCATACAGGAAGAGGAGAGCATCCATGCAGACAGCGACAGCGTTGAGAATGGTACGGACAGTGACAGCCATATACCGTTTGGTGAATGTGGTTTCCACTGGATCCCCATTGTATGGCTCCTTGTAATCCTGGGTTATACCGTAGTACGTGTGAAGAAGCTCCGTGATGAGTCAGAAGAAGCCTAAGGAGGAAAACAGACATGGAAAACACGAAACCGAATAAGAAATTATACATTGTAGTGGAAGTCATACTGTTTGCAGTATATATCCTGATAGGTGTCCTGTTGTTCGTCACGGCAAAGCACTGTGCTGCAGACGCATTCATCTTCTGGATCGGACTTGTGATCGCAGCAGTATGTGCAGTAGTGCTGGGAATCCATGAGAACAGAAGGATGTAAGAAGTAAAAAAGAAGAAGTAATTTTAAGAAAACCAAATGGCTGTGATGGCTGTTTGGTTTTCTTGCGCTAAAAAGACCGGAAAGGATCATCGGATATCCCGGGAACCGGTTCGTCCTGAGACAGATCCTTTTGAAGATACTGGCAGATTTTCTGGAGATTCTGTTCCATTGCCTTAAATTCTTTGCCGGCAGCTTTATAGCTGTTCTGCAATGCGGTTTTTTCCTTTTCCATGGCAGCATAGTCTGCCCGGAGACGGCTGGAATCCAGTGAGGATAAGTCGATTCCTGCTCTGTCAAGAATCCCCTTTGATTTCATATCCTTTTTGTTTCATCAGACGGATAAAGTCATCATAGGTGTTGGACAGTCTGATCACAGCATCAATATCTTTCCGGAGCAGGTCTTTCCATGAGGTTCCGCTGTGGGAAGCCTCCCATTCCTCGTACTGCTTTCCACGGCGCTGTCCCGGTACAATGACGGACAGATGGTGTTCGGAGCATAGCTCATCACTGAGTGTCCGGATCCGGTAATAATTGCGTCTGCAGGTATTGTATTTGCGATGGCTGATGTTGTCCGTGGCACAGAAAATAATGTGGTTATGCACATGGTCTTTTTCAATGTGGGTCGCAAGCACATATGAGTATTTCCCTTCCAGCAGCCGGTCGGCAAGCTCCGTTCCAATTTGATGCGCTTCTTCAAAAGAGACTTCCCCGGGGGCAAAGGACTGTATTAAGTGGTGCGCCAGATTCCCATCATTACCGGTGGTTTTCCCGTTTGCAAAAGCAAATTCCAGGGCGGCGGTCCTGGCAGAACAGCCATAGGATGAAACAAACAATTCACCGTCCGTTTTGTCGGGATTACAGATGTATGCTATCGAGCGGTCAACGGTTGCTTTGATAGCATGGATGCGTGTGTATGCCATATTTTTTCCATGATCTCCTTTATTTCCCTGATGTCCTCCGGATAAAGATTCCCGGTTGTGTTGGCTCTCTTCGTGATCTGGTTTAACAGACCTCCGATCCGGGAAAGCTCCACGGAATAGTCATGGAGATGCCGGTAGTCCACCTCATAGACATAGCCGTAAATGATCAGATTCCGCAGATAAGCGGACTGACTGTTCAGACCGGACAGTCTGGTCTTATTTTCTAAAATATATTTTTCATCGTCACTCAGATAGAGCGTTAGTTTATTTTTCCTGGTTCGGTTTGCCATAGCCTTTGACCTTTCTTTCTTCATGGGGGTTAGGGGGAGAATCCCCTTATGTGTACGGACATATCCAATGCTTGCTGTTCTTGTGCAAATCCCCTTTGGAGATTTGCGGGTTTTGGCTGCAAAGGCAGCCGGTATAAAACCCTCCTCCAGGAAATTATTGTATCAGCAGAAAAGGAATTTGAATGCCTCAAACCAAAAAAGGATGACGCAAAACCAAAAAAGGACGGAGATATTCTTTCATTCTGTTGGTAGAATAAAAGTGCAAAGAGGGGGGAACGCATGTCCTATGAAATTACAAAAGCAGATTTGCAGGAGATTGGAGAGCGTGTCAAACAGATTCAGAAGCTGGCAGCGTTAACAAACTTTGAGATAGCGACTCTGTTAGGCATATCAGAAATTCAATACGATAAACTTCTTCATGGGGTCAGCATGATCACCGAAGACAAATTTTTAAGGTTACACAGGGAGCTTGGGGTTAGTCTGGATTTTCTGTTCACAGGATACGAGAGGGAAGGCAAGTTCATATCCCGACAATGAAGTCCTTAGATGGTGTAAATAAGAAAAATGATGTAAATAATA
>ERZ1673736.354-NODE-354-length-75177-cov-11.388555_pt1 | contig 75177 bp, 51 predicted proteins | sample MGYA00580212_ERZ1673736 | MGnify/ENA primary metagenome ERZ1673736 (study PRJEB41218, sample SAMN15661752) | gut metagenome | host: Homo sapiens | place: Canada: London | collected 2015-08-20/2019-03-30 | study: EMG produced TPA metagenomics assembly of...
AAGAACATTATTTCGTTAATCAGTCTCAATTTGGAATATATTTCTTTATACTTGTGCCTCTTGTGTTTATTTCATCATTTGCTGTGGCATGGTTAAAGGAAAGAATATTAAGAAGATGAGTGGAATTTGTTGATATTTCAGATACATGTAAATGGAAGAAGGAAGAATAAAAGAATTATTTAATGGTAAAAAAATGTAACCTGTTGGATCGATTTTAAAATATTGATTATTAGCACTGTATAAACTTCTGTATTTTCTCGTAGAGTTTCGGAGCGTTTCTCGTAGAGAAATCGGGTGAAACTCTACGAGGAACGGGGAGTTGCTCTACGAGAAATTAACTGAATATCCATAAAATGTGACAATGGTGTATAGTAGTAAAGGTAGAAATATTCATTAATTGTAATATTAATGAATATTCTCTTTGAGAGTGAGTATATTTAATAATCGTGTTAAAACTACAGTCTAAGATATTTAAACGGTGTATTGCCATTTGTCTATTGTTCTCCTATCTCTTAACCAATAACTTATTTTACTCTTACGTCTGCTATTGGAATGACAAGTCTTATATCACCCCTCAATGGAATCCATGTAAGAAATATAAAATCGGAATCATAATGGGAGGATTCGGATACATGGATAAATTTACCGGAAAAATAGGTTACGTGATGTATAGTGAAAATAGAACTCAGAATGGAATCAGGCCGGACATGAGAAACAGATTGTGGAGAGCTATCAGTTTATGGAAAGAAGGACATCTGGAGAAGATACTGATCACAGGAGATATGGTGGCAAACATACATAAAGATGGAACCTCAGAAAAGAACCTGTTCCTTAGCTATATGAAAAAGTATGCCGGAGTTCCTCCGGAAGCATTCATTTTTGAACAACAATCGGAAAACACATACGAAAATGCACTTTTCACATCAGCAATTCTTAAACAGAAAGGGATAGCAGGGCAGGATTGTCTTTTAATAACCACCGCGTCGCACATCAGACGCAGCCTGAAATGTTTCTCCAAACAAGGGTTCAACATGGATTATTTTTCCGTAGATGCAAGAAGTCCTCTTACGATATCTGCTAATTGGTGGAAGCCGGATATAAAGGTGCTCACGAAATGGAAAGAGCTACTACACGAATGGGGAGGTAGCATCGTTTACAGAACCAAAGGTTATATCTAAAAATGAAATTATGTTTTTTGAACTTAGCAAAGTTCTAAACTTCTTTCTTATTTCACCTATCAGTTGGATGTTTTTCTTGTTGATAGGCTTTTGTTTGTTTAAGAGAAGGCGCAGGAAAAAGGCGTGCTTGATCAGTTGTATTGCTTTGTTTCTAATTTTTACTAATAATTTACTGGTAGATTATGTAAAATATCTAACTGTAAAAGAATAGAGTGCAATGACAATCTCAGTGGGAAAACAATATAAACTTGCTATCGTGATGGGAGGATTTGCTTCTATGAATAGAAATACCGGGCAAATGCAATATGAACTTGATCGGGCAGACCGAATTTGGGAAGCTGTGAGGCTTTGGAAGAAAGGGGGTGTAGAAAGGATTTTGATTACAGGTGATCCTACTTCCATTATTCAGAAAGATGGGACCTCTACAAAAGAATTGTTTCTTAACTATATGGAAGAGTTGGGGGTACCTCGTTCTGTTTTTCTCCTTGAACAACAGGCTCGAAATACACGTGAAAATGTAATATATGTTCGGAGTATTCTTGAAACAGAGCGAATAACAGAAGAGGAATGTGTACTTATTACTTCCGTTACTCATATGAAACGCAGTTTGAAATGCTTTGCTAAAATTGGGATACACTTGGATATGTATCCGGTAAACACTTACATAAGGCCGGCTAATATAAATCATCGCTCTTTTTATCCGGATTGGGAAGCCGCAATGAAATGGCAGGAACTGTTGAATGAGCAAATAGGGGATATTGTTTATTCATTCGTAGGGTATATTTGACATTTTTATTCATTTTATGGAACGATATTTTAATATCAATTACGAGTTTGATAAAGTTCGTATTTTGGCAGCAGTTGAGGAACAGCTTCAACAAAGCTCTTCTGGTTATGTTTGTGTAGCCGATGGGGTCATATTAAATACAGTTAATAGCGATGCAGAATATATGCATGTGGTTAATAACGGTATGTTTTCTATTTGTGATAGTAGTTATGTACCAATCTATCTTCGTTGGATTTATGGAATAAAGCGTTCTCAATATGCCGGGAGTGATATATTTAGAGATCTTGTTCATCAAAAAAAATATCGGATGTTTTTTATGGGAGCATCACAAACGATATTGAATGGACTACGGTCTAATTTGTCTCAAATAGATAAGCGTATTGATAATATGACATTTTATGAATTGCCATTCTGTGATGTGGAAGATTTTGACTATCAGAATATTGCTCAAATGATAGAGAAAGATAAGGCAGAAATTATTTGGATTGCATTAGGAGCTCCTAAACAAGAAATTTTCATGAATCGACTGCAACCACATTTACGGAAAGGAGTAATGATTGCTGTTGGAGCTGTTTTTAAATTTTATAGTGGGTGTAGCGTACGACGTGCTCCTGGCTGGATCGTCCGATTACACGGAGAGTTTGTCTATCGAATATTTAGTGAACCTAAAAAGCAAATACAGCGATGTGCTTTAATTCTTTATACGCTTCCGTCTTTATTATATAATGAGTGGAAAAGGAAACATAAAAAAGAATCATCAACAAAGATTTCTACTTGGCTTGTTCTTTGATAGGGGAGTAGGATAAAACTCTAATAAAAAAACATAAAAATCAAGGCTTTAATTGGGTTTTGGTGATCTGCCTGGGATTTATAATTTGACTTTGTCTGATTTTTATTGATTTTGTATGGTGTTATGAATCAGTATGTTATAACTTTATTTCTATTTTCTAATAGCACATAAATTTTGTACGATTAAATAAAGAGTGGGGAGTAAATAGACACTTACTCTCCACCTTTTTTCTTTTCATATTTGTTTCAAAATAACAAATAAAGGAATAAAATATATGATGGAAATTAGTTATAATTGTAGAGCATTTTTACATAAGAATGGCTAGGCTATGATTCGCGTCAGATGGAATAAAGAAGCGTGAAGTTGTATTTTCTGTGGGTTACAATGATGATCCTATAAAAATGGTATAATGAGAATCAAAGAACCAGATAAAATACTACTCACAAAAAACTGGAGAGAATACATAAATCACACTCCAAAAGATTACTATGCCATGAGAAAATCATTTATATTTTATGTAAGGATACTTGCTTTCACCAAGTAAATGCATTTGTAGAATGATACGGAGAAAATAGACTTATTTTGAAATTATAATGGAGAATATTAATGAGTAATATCTTAATATTTGTAATGTAAATGCTTAAACAATAGTTAATTTCTTTCATAAATTTGTGAATTTATGAATTGTACAATAATTTTGCAGCTAAATTAATTTTAAGAAGAAATAATATGAGATCGTTTTTATTAGGATTATTAGCTATCGGCCTTGGCTACACGGCAAATGCACAAACCTCTAAGGAGGAGTTACAACAGGCAAAAATAGATTCGCTGACTACTGTTATTCAAGATTTACGAACCAATCAGCAGAACATACAGAAACAGATTGAAACTGTTGACAAAAATGCGACTGTATGGAAGCGTGGAAAGTACCGTAACTTTAGTTTTAGCAAAGAAAAACTTGAAATTGATGGTTTTGATGCTGCTATTAAAAGTGAATGGGGAGCTGCAATTACACTGGGAAAGACATTTTATTTGCATAAGACTCCTATCTTGAATATGATTAAGATTGGTCTTGACTGGACCTATTTCGATATTAGTGCTGCCGGATATGAAATGAATAATGAGGAAGGGGGAAAGGATGACACCTATCATTTTACAGCAGGCATGCATATCGGTCCTTCTGTAACGGTAAATCCGATAGATAATCTGAAAGCCAGTGTTTATTTCCGTTATGCACCGAGTTATGCAGGAATGTATGCAGACGATGAATATTATTCAGGTGGATATGCCAGCTTCTTTGTTTCCGGTCTTTCTGTAGCTTATAAAGTTATTTCAGTTGGAGTGGAGAAGCGTTGGGGGACCGTTAAATATGACCGCTCGGATGCAGATGAAAAAACTAAGTTTAAAGTTTCAGGTCCCCGTTTTTATATAGGTTTCCGTTTTTAATCAAATCGTTCGATTATAAGGAATGTTGTTGGATACTATAGTTTTTCATATAATGACAGACATAATATTGTAATACTTATTCCAACAGGAAAAGAAATTAAAGGAAGGTAGCTTTTTACACTATCTTCCTTTTTTATTTATTCCTACTTCAACTTCATCGCTAACGCATCTTTCCTGATATCTAAAACCAAATCTTTTACGGCTAAGTTTGAAGTAGTACTGAGATAAGTTACAGAAAAAAAGCTGCTAATTTGTTGATTAACAGCTTTTGTGGAGAGTATCGGACTCGAACCGATCACCTCGACACTGCCAGTGTCGCGCTCTAGCCAGATGAGCTAACCCCCCAAATGTATTATGCCAACGTTTGCGGGCTTTGTTCCATTTTCGTGGTGCAAATATAATGCATTATTCTGAAATAATTGCTATGTTTGCGGTAAATAATAACAAAAAAAAGAAATATGCTTATCTATAATACGACATTTCAAGTAGATGACGAGATTCATGATAACTTCCTGATATGGATTAAAGAGTGTTATATTCCTGAAATAAAAAAACATGGAGCGTTAAAATCACCGCGTATGTGCCGGGTGTTAAGCCATAGGGAAGATGGTACCTCTTATTCTTTACAGTGGGAGGTGGAGAGTAGCGGGGTATTACATCGGTGGCATTTGGAACAAGGTGCGAAGTTGAATGGAGAATTATCGAAAATATTTAAAGATAAGGTAGTCGGGTTTCCGACATTGATGGAGGTTATGGAGTGATACAGCCGGTAAAAGAGAAGATAATTCTGGGGATCGATCCGGGGACTACCATTATGGGATATGGGGTGCTGCGGGTGACGGGAACAAAGCCTGAAATGATTGCCATGGGAATTATCGATTTGCGTAAATTCGGTGATCATTATTTGAAATTGAGACATATTCATGAACGGGTATTGGGTATAATCGAAAGTTATCTACCGGATGAATTGGCAATTGAGGCACCTTTTTTTGGTAAGAACGTTCAGTCCATGCTGAAATTGGGACGTGCACAGGGGGTAGCAATGGCGGTGGCGTTGAGCAGGGATATTCCGATAACCGAATATGCTCCTTTGAAAATTAAGATGGCGATTACGGGAAATGGGCAAGCATCGAAAGAGCAAGTGGCCGATATGTTGCAACGTATGTTACACTTGGCGAAAGAGGAAATGCCTGTTTTCATGGATGCTACAGATGGATTGGCGGCAGCCTATTGTCATTTTCTTCAAATGGGGCGTCCTACGATAGAGAAAGGATATCATGGTTGGAAAGATTTTATAGCCAAGAATCCGGATAAAGTGAGGTGAATAATAAAGTGAATTTGAAATAAAAAGAAATGCTATGAAGTTAAACTATCTGGCTATAATAGGAGTGACGACAGCAATAGTGATGAGTTGTACACCAGCAAGAAAAGAATATGCATCTTATGAATTATATCCCGTCCGTTCGGGAAGCCTGACAGAGATGGAGTATACGCCTGCGACTACAAAGTTTTCGCTTTGGGCACCTACGGCAGACGAAGTCCGATTAATGTTGTTCGAAACCGGAGAGGGCGGACATGCCTATGAAACGATACCGATGGTGTTGGGAGAGGAAGGTACGTGGACAACAACGGTTGATAAGGATTTGATAGGAAAATTCTATACTTTTAATGTAAAAGTAAACGATAAATGGCTTGGTGATACTCCGGGTATCAATGCAAAAGCAGTAGGTGTGAATGGCAAACGGGCAGCCGTTATTGACCTGAAGACTACTGATCCGGAAGGTTGGGAGACAGATGTACGTCCGGAGCTTAAATCTCCTGCTGACATTATTCTTTATGAAATGCATCATCGCGACTTTTCGATAGATTCTGCTTCGGGCATTAAAAACAAAGGAAAATTCTTGGCATTAACGGAACACGGAACTTTAAATCCGGATAGATTATTGACAGGTATCGATCATTTGGTCGAACTGGGAGTGACACATGTACATTTGCTGCCCTCTTATGACTATGCTTCTGTGGATGAAACTAAGTTGAATGAAAATAAATACAACTGGGGATATGATCCTCAGAATTACAATGTGCCGGACGGATCTTACTCTACCGATCCCTATAATCCTGTGGCGCGTATCAAAGAGTTTAAACAGATGGTGCAAGCGTTACATAAGGCGGGTATACGGGTGGTGCTTGATGTAGTGTATAATCATACATTCAATACCACTGATAGTAATTTTGAGCGTACGGCGCCGGGATATTTCTATCGCCATAAGGAAGACGGAACATTGGCAAACGGCTCTGCTTGTGGTAATGAAACGGCGAGCGATCGTCCGATGATGCGTAAGTATATGATTGAGTCGGTGCTTTATTGGATGAATGAATATCATATTGACGGATTTCGTTTCGACTTGATGGGTATTCATGATATCGAGACAATGAATGAAATCCGTAAGGCGGTGGATAAGGTGGATCCTACTATTTATATCTACGGAGAAGGATGGGCTGCGGAAGCTCCGCAATATCCGGCTGATTCGTTGGCTATGAAAGCCAATACTCATGAGATGCCGGGGATTGCCGCATTTTCTGATGAACTGCGTGATGGTTTAAGAGGGCCTTTCAGCGACAATCATAAAGGAGCGTTTCTGGCAGGATTGCCCGGTAGTGAGGAGAGTCTAAAGTTTGGTATTGTGGGAGCGATTCAGCATCCGCAGGTTAATTACGATTCGGTGAATTATAGTAAAGCTCCTTGGGCATTGCAGCCTACACAGATGATAAGTTATGTGTCTTGTCACGATGATATGTGTCTGGTGGATCGTTTGAAGACAAGTATCCCTACACTTACATCGGAGCAATTGGTGAGATTGGATAAATTGGCTCAAACAGTGGTTTTTACTTCTCAGGGAGTGCCGTTTATTCAGGCAGGTGAAGAGGTGATGCGTGATAAAAAAGGAGTGCACAACAGTTACGAAAGCCCGGATTCTATCAATGCCATCGATTGGAAACGCAAAACCACGAACAATGATGTATTTATTTACTATAAGCGATTAATAGATTTGCGTAAATCGCATCCGGCTTTCCGTATGGGGGACGCGGAGAAAGTGCGTGAACACTTGGAATTCCTACCTGTGGAAGGTAACAACCTAATAGCATTCCGCTTGAAAGATAATGCGAACGGGGACACATGGAAAGATATAATCGTTGTATATAACTCGCGTGATGCTTTAGCTAAACTGGCAGTTCCAGAAGGTAAATACACGGTTGTTTGCAAAGATGGTGTGATCGACAGCCGTGGCTTGGGAACGGTTTATGGGCCAGAAGTTTCTATTCCTGCACAATCGGCATTGATAATGTATAAAAAATAAAATGAGACAAAATATCGTAAGTATAGCGGGGGGCGTAGCACGCAACCCGCTTGTGCGTTTGGCACAGCCTGTAACGGCAACTTTGGAGGCAGGTGAGCATATTGCTATCGTAGGGCCAAACGGTGGTGGAAAGAGTTTGTTTGTGGATACGCTTCTTGGAAAATACCCACTGAAAGAGGGGACGTTGACGTATGACTTTTCACCGTCTTCTACCAATACCGTATATGATAATGTGAAATATATCGCTTTTCGTGATACTTATGGGGCGGCAGATGCGAACTATTATTATCAGCAACGTTGGAATGCACATGATCAGGATGATGCGCCCGAAGTCCGTGAAATGTTGGGTGAGATAAAAGACCCGGCATTAAAAGAGGAACTCTTTGAATTGTTTCGAATAGAACCGATGCTGGATAAAAAGATCATTTTGCTTTCCAGCGGAGAGTTGCGGAAATTTCAATTGACGAAAACATTGCTTACTTCTCCGCGTGTGCTTATAATGGATAATCCTTTTATCGGTTTGGATGCTCCTACGCGTGAATTACTTTTCACATTACTCGAACGTCTTACGAAAATGTCTTCTGTACAAATCGTTTTGATACTTTCGATGATGGACGATGTACCCTCGTTTATAACTCATGTCATTCCAGTCGATCATCTGACGGTTTATGATAAAATACCTCGTGAAGAGTATTTGATAAAATATCGTGAAAATGTTGTAGAAGAATCATTTGCAGAACTGCAGCAGCGTATTGCCGATTTGCCGTATAGTGATACGAATTATAGTTCGGAGGAGGTCGTAAAACTCAATAAAGTCAGTATCCGTTATGGCGATCGTACTATTCTTAAAGAACTTGATTGGACAGTCCGTCGGGGCGAAAAATGGGCATTGAGCGGAGAGAATGGTGCCGGAAAATCCACCTTGCTTAGCTTGGTTTGTGCCGATAATCCTCAATCTTATGCTTGTGATATCAGTTTGTTCGGGCGTAAACGAGGAACGGGTGAAAGTATTTGGGAAATAAAGAAACATATCGGCTATGTCAGTCCGGAAATGCATCGCGCTTATTTGAAGAATCTGCCTGCTATCGAGATTGTTGCCAGTGGTCTGCACGACAGCATTGGACTGTACAAACGTCCGCATCAGGAACAGATGGCGGTATGTGAATGGTGGATGGACGTTTTTGGAATTGCTTCTTTGAAGGATAAACCGTTTCTTCAGTTATCCAGTGGGGAGCAGCGTTTGGCTCTGTTGGCCCGTGCATTTGTGAAAGATCCGGAACTGCTGATTCTTGATGAACCTCTTCATGGATTGGATACATTCAATCGCCGGAGAGTAAAGAAAGTGATTGAAGCCTTTTGCCGGCGGCAAGATAAAACGATGATTATGGTGACACACTACGAGTCGGAATTGCCGGATGTCATTTCAGACCGTCTTTTTTTGCGGAGGAATAGATAAGGAGCAGGCAGTGGATCGGGAATTCAAAAAATCGCAGTATGCTTTGTGGCAGGTTTTTAGGTCCTCTTCTCCATATACGAAATGAGTGGATTCCGGCAACCGGATCAATTGAAGATATTTTGTGGATATCGTACGTTGGAATACTCTTACGCTGGAACTGCTGACCAGTTCGTCTTTATCTGCATGAATCACTAAAGTAGGTACGGCTACGCAGTGTAGCAGCTTTCTTGTCTGCTTCATCAATCGGAATAAATCTATTATTCTCGGTGCCCATGTGAGATAGGTGAAAAGCGAACAGGGAGCTACACTACTTGCGTGAAGCAATGCCTGAGCCGGATCATTTTCCGATATCTTTTTAGAAAATCCTATTTTAAGGTTGTTTTTAATGGCCAGCCACTTTACACTGACATGCAGTGGCGAATCTATGGCTACAATTCCTGTTATTTGCCCGGGATTTTCTGCATAGGCGATAAAAGAAAGTAATGTTCTCATAGAGTGGCCGACGAGGATAATCTTGTCATATTGTTGTTTATATAAATTTATTTGGGTACGTGTATAATCGATCCACTGGTCTCCGCTACTACGGGCAAAATCTTTACCGGTCCCGCCGTGTCCCGGTAATAACAAGGAAACAGCCGAATAGCCGTGCTGTATTGTCAGTTTCATTAGATCCTTGAACTGTGCCGGTCCTTCCACAATACCATGTATAAAGATAACAATCGTGTCGGTGTTCTTGACCGGACAAAATTCCGGCTTTTGGGATTCTGAGTATGGATTCATTCTATTTTACTAACTTAAAGGATGAGTAAACCAGAAATAAGACCCTTTACCGGGTTCTGATTCAAGACCGATCTGTCCGTTCAATTGTGTGACGATATTCTCACAGATGGAAAGTCCCAGTCCTGTGCCCGGGATGAAGCTATTGAGTTTGACAAAACGTTTAAAGACATCTTTTTGCATTTCCGGCTCTATCCCAGTTCCTGTGTCTTTTACATAAAATTTCACTTCTTTTTCCCTTACTTCATATCCGATGGTGATATTTCCTTGAAAAGTGAATTTTATGGCATTGGTTATGAAATTTATCAATACTTGGTTCAGTCTGTTTTTATCACTGACGAGATATAATTCCGGAAGGTCGGGTGCAAGAAGTATCTCCACACCCGTTTTTGCTTTTCCTTGAAATGAATTTACCAGATCGGTGCAAAGTTGTCGTGCTTCCATCTCTTTCGGGTTTATGTCGAAAGTTCCGGCTTCTATTTTAGACAGATCCAGAATATCCGAAATCAATTGTAGCAATAATCGGTTGTTTTCTTCTACAATATCGGCATATTGCTTTCTTTCTTCCGGATCGTTTGTCTCCTGCATCATACTTGAAAAACCGACAATGGCATTAAGAGGAGTCCGTATTTCATGACTCATATTAGCAAGAAAAGCTGATTTTAACCGATCGGATTCTTCTGCCCTTTCTTTGGCGTCGATCAGTTTCAATTCGGTCTCTTTTAGTTCGGTAATGTCGAAATTAATACAAAGCATTTCTATGATATTGTCTTGCGGACGATAACTTCTGACAAGAACATTGATCCGTGTCCAGGTATAATGCCCGTCTTCCCTGCGGATACGGACGTCCCGGCATAGTTTGGAAGCAGTACCTTTTACCACTTTGTCGAGAAAATCAATCATTACCGCACGGTCTTCCGGATGAAAATGAGAATGAATACCGATGATATCTGTAAGGGGAGTACCTTCTTTTTCTCCTACATTGCGGAACCAGCTTTTTAATGCATAGCCATCCCGGCTGAGACCGTCAAAATGGGCATAACCTACTTTGGCGTAGTCACCAACCAAGTCGAAGAAACTTTTAAATTCCTGTATTTTATTGTATGCAACTGTACTTTCTGTTTTGTCTACATTGATCAATAAATAATTAATCGGTTGTTCATTATTGTCGTATAGAGTGGTTACTTTTATCATTAAATCCATTATGCCTTGAAGCTGTTGCGACTTATAATATCCGTTTAGTTTGGAGAAGTCGTATCGAAGGGCTATATCAGCATCTTCATGGTTTCTCAACTTTTCTTTTAGTTCATCAGAGAATACCGGGTTATCGAAGATATTGACTCCTAATATCTGATCTTTATTGGTAATATGAAACATATCCATATCTTTCTTGTTAAGGTCGATCAGATATCCGTCCTTATTATATAGTTCGATTCCTACCGGAAGATTCTTATAGATGTTGTGTAAAATACGTTCACTATGTTGAAGTGCCTGATAGGCTGTGGTCGTATTAGGACCATCCTGTGCTTCGGCGATACCGTATACTTTTATATTTCCTTCATTGTCTGTTTCCTGAAAACATATCTTGCTACGTATCCACACTCCGCCTTTGGGGGTGTCGAGTAAATATACTTCTTCAGTTGTTTGTTGTAATTCATTAAAAGAAGAGACAGTGGTATGATGTTGATCTTCTTTCAATATGCGTGCATTGAAATCTTTGAAGCTGATGGTTCCGTCCTCATCGAGCCCCAGTAAATCAGAGATGAATTCGGAACAGATATAGCGCTCGGTTTTTATATCTGCTTCCCACCATCCCATATTCGCTTTGTTCATTAACTTGAAAATAAACTTATCGTCTGATTGTCTGTTAGTATTCAAAGTCGTATTTTTTTGATTAAAGATTGTTTATGGTGTAAAAATAATGATTTAGATTGAAAAAAGAGCAATAAATCAGTATTTTTAGGTATTGATAACTCCCATCTTTCGTATGAACTTTGTTCTCGTCAAAAATGTTCTATATTAAAACGGAAAGGAGATTATAAGAAATGAAAAAGATTGTTTTGCTCCGCCACGGCGAGAGTGCATGGAATAAAGAAAATCGTTTTACGGGATGGACAGATGTTGATTTGACTGAAAAAGGGATTGCTGAAGCTAATAAGGCGGGTGAATTGTTGAAAGAAAATGGCTTTAACTTTGATAAAGCGTACACTTCTTATTTGAAACGAGCGGTGAAGACTTTGAATTGTGCTTTGGATAAATTGGATCAGGATTGGATTCCGGTTGAGAAAACTTGGCGTTTGAATGAAAAACATTATGGTGCGTTGCAGGGATTGAACAAAACTGAAACTGCTGCCCAATATGGAGATGAACGGGTGTTAGTGTGGCGTCGTAGTTATGATGTAGCGCCTCATGCATTGTCAGAAGATGATTCGCGCAATCCACGCTTTGAAGTTCGTTATAAAGAGGTGCCCGATGCAGAATTACCTCGTACAGAATCCCTGAAGGAGACAATCGACCGGATTATGCCTTATTGGAAATGTATTATTTTTCCGAATTTAAAGACTGCAGACCAATTACTTGTCGTAGCCCATGGAAATAGTTTACGGGGAATTATTAAACATTTAAAACATATTTCTGACGAGGATATCGTCAACCTTAATTTGCCTACGGCCGTTCCTTATGTCTTTGAATTCGATGACGATCTCAATCTGGTGAACGATTACTTTTTGGGAGACCCGGAAGAAATAAAGAAACTGATGGAAGCTGTGGCTAATCAGGGGAAGAGAGAAGTTGGGAGTTAGGAGTTAGAAGTTAGGAGTTAGAAGCTATGCAGCATGTTGGCGTTATTGATCAACAAACTTTTGACTACTTATTGTCAGCTCTTAACTTCCAGCTTCCAACTCCTAACTTCCAACTATTATTAATTATTAAAAACAATAACATTATGAGTAAAATAACAGATTTATTAGGTGATAAGGCAGCTTATTATCTTGACCATACTTGCAAAACCATTGATAAGTCACTTATTCACGTGCCTTCTTCGGATACGATAGACCGTATTTGGATTGATTCCGACCGTAACATACAGACTTTACGTAGTTTGCAGACGATTCTGGGACACGGTCGTTTGGCAAATACCGGTTATGTTTCCATTCTTCCTGTTGATCAGGATATCGAGCACACTGCCGGTGCTTCTTTTGCTCCGAATCCAATTTATTTCGATCCGGAAAACATTGTAAAATTGGCTATTGAAGGAGGGTGTAATGCTGTTGCATCTACTTTTGGTATTCTCGGTTCTGTGGCACGTAAATATGCTCACAAGATTCCTTTTGTGGTGAAACTGAATCACAATGAATTATTAAGCTATCCCAATTCGTATGATCAGGTGATGTTTGGTACGGTGAAAGAAGCATGGGAGATGGGAGCGGTTGCCGTAGGTGCTACCATTTATTTCGGTTCCGAGCAGAGCCGTAGGCAGTTGGTAGAGATAGCCGAGGCTTTTGATTATGCTCATGAGCTCGGTATGGCGACTATTTTATGGTGTTATCTACGTAATAACGATTTCAAGAAAGACGGTGTGGATTATCATGCAGCTGCCGACCTTACCGGGCAGGCAGACCGACTTGGGGTAACTATCAAGGCAGATATCGTAAAACAGAAACTTCCTACGAATAATGGTGGCTTCAAGGCTATCGGTTTCGGTAAAACAGATGAGCGTATGTACACACAACTGACTTCGGAACATCCGATTGACCTTTGCCGTTATCAAGTGGCTAATGGCTATATGGGTCGTGTCGGATTGATAAATTCCGGCGGTGAGTCTCACGGTGCTTCCGATTTGAGGGATGCTGTGGTTACGGCTGTTGTCAATAAGCGTGCCGGTGGCATGGGATTGATCAGTGGGCGTAAAGCTTTCCAGAAGCCTATGAATAAAGGTGTGGAATTGTTGAATGCTATTCAGGATGTTTATTTGGATCCGGCCGTTACGATTGCCTGATTCCATTTGACATCGTGTGGTGCAAAGGTCACAGAGCGTATTATTTAATAGGGCTCTGTGACCTTCCTGTTTTTTTTTGCAATGGATATGATGAAATAGATAGTAATAAAAATAGATTCCTTTACATCCTTTGTACTAATATAAAATAATATTCTTATTTGAAAACCTTATCTTTGTACCGTAATCTTATATAAAATGTTATGAAGAAGAGAATCTTGTATAGTGGTGCTTTGTTTATCGGTCTTGTCAGTGTTCAATCCGGTTTTGCCCAAAAGAAGAAATCAAAAACTCCTCAACGGCCTAATATTGTTTTTATTCTGGCCGATGACTTGGGCTACGGTGATTTGAGCTGTTACGGGCAAGAGAAGTTCGATACTCCCAACATCGATCAGTTGGCACAAAACGGAATGCGTTTTACGCAATGCTATTCGGGGACTACGGTTAGTGCCCCTTCACGTTCTTGCCTTCTGACCGGTACCCATAGTGGGCACACAGCTATTCGTGGAAATAAGGAGCTTGATCCCGAAGGACAATTTCCTCTGCCGGCCGATGCACGTACCATTTTCCACCTGTTTAAAGATGCCGGATATAAAACTGCTGCTTTTGGTAAATGGGGATTAGGTTTTATCGGCTCTACGGGTGATCCTAATAAGCAGGGAATCGATTATTTCTATGGTTATAATTGTCAATTGTTAGCGCATAGTTATTATCCCGATCATTTATGGGAAAATGATCAACGTATCGAGCTGAAAGATAATGTATTGGAGGTGGAGTATGGCAAGGGAACTTATTCTCAGGATTTGATTCATTCTAAAGCACTTTCTTTCTTGGATGCCAGGAAGCAGGAAGAACCGTTTTTCTTATTTTATCCGACCATTATTCCGCATGCTGAACTGATTGTTCCCGAAGATAGCATTATTAAAAAATTTCGCGGTAAATTTCCGGAGGTTCCATACAAAGGGTTTGAACCTGGAAGTCCTGCTTTCCGTAAAGGAGGATATTGCACTCAGTTGAATCCACGTGCTACATTCGCTGCGATGATTTATCGACTCGATGTATATGTAGGACAATTGGTCCAGAAATTGAAAGAAAAAGGAATGTACGAGAATACTCTTATTATTTTTGCAAGTGACAATGGCCCTCATCAGGAAGGAGGAGCCGATCCCGATTTTTTCAACAGCAACGGTATCTGGCGTGGCTATAAGCGCGATCTGTATGAGGGAGGAATCCGGGTTCCCATGATTGTGTCCTGGCCGGGACATGTACAATCCGGTACGGAAACCGATTTTATGTGTTCTTTCTGGGATCTGATGCCTACTTTTGAAGAAATGTTACGTCCTAAAGCCGACCTTCGAGAGATGGATGGTGTAAGTATGCTTCCTTTGCTTGAGAACCGGAAAGGTCAAAAAGAACATGAATACCTGTATTTTGAATTTCAGGAATTAAATGGTCGCCAAGCTGTTCGCAAGGGTTCATGGAAACTTGTTCATATGAATATACGCGGTGATAAACCTTATTATGAACTTTACAATCTGGCTGCTGATCCTTCGGAAAAGCACAATGTTTTAAGTCAGTATCCCGAAAAGGTGGAAGAGTTAAAAAATATCATGAAAGAAGCACATGTAGACGATCCGAACTGGCCTCTCTTTTAAGATTCTTTTTTTGGTAATAGAAAAAGAAAAAACTATTTTTGCTCCCGGTCACATACGAATCTTATTATGAAAATAGTCAATTGCCTCCGTCTTTTTTGTTGGATAGTAGGTCTGCTTTTATGTTGTAATCACTTAAAAGCCAGCCATTATTATTTTAAACAAATCTCCTTGAAAGAAGGGTTGCCTTCTACGGTCAGGTGTATTTATGCCGAAAAGAAAGGATTTGTGTGGATCGGGACGAGAAGCGGGTTAGGACGTTTCGACGGACATGAGCTGAAACGATATACGTATCAGTCTGATAATCCGAATTCACTGCCTCACAATCATATTCATCAGATTGTGGAAGACAGTTTGCATAATATCTGGATTATGACCGATAAAGGTATTGCCCGCTATCGGCGCAGAAGTGATGATTTTGATGTCATTAAAAACAATAACAATCAAAATATAATTGTAAATGCTTCCTGTCGCACCAGTCAGGGAATCTTGTTCGGTGCACGTAATAAAATTTATTTTTACAGTTATAAGGATGATTCTTTTGTCCTTGTCCGGGATTTTGCCTCTGACGCGCAATTCTCCATATCTTTTATTGGCATGTGGAATGCAGAAACAGTACTTTGTGCCAGCCGTTGGCAAGGGGTATTGTTACTTAATCTTCGTACCGGAGAAGTGTCGCCTCCTCCTTTTGATTGTGGAAAAGAAATCATGGAGATCATGATAGATTCCCGACAACGTGTGTGGGTTGCTCCATACAATAACGGCATCCGGTGTTTTGCAAAAGACGGTGCCTTGCTGGCTTCTTATACCACTCGGAATTCTCAGTTGAATAATGATGTCGTTTTATGTATGGCCGAAAGGGACGGGCATATATGGATCGGTACTGACGGTGGCGGGATTAATGTATTGGATCCCGAGACTCAAGAAATATCCGTTTTGGAGCATATCCCCGGAAACAATTATTCTTTGCCTGTAAATTCTATTTTATGTTTGCACAATGACGTTAATAATAATATGTGGGCAGGCAGCATCCGTGGCGGACTCATTAATATCCGTGAAATATCGATGAAGACTTATACGGATGCAGTACCGGGAAACGATGCCGGATTGAGTGATAACACAGTCCTGAGTTTATATCAGGATTCTGTATCCGGAGATATCTGGATTGGTACCGATGGAGGCGGCTTGAACAGATTAAATCCAGGGACGGAAAAATTCCGGCATTATCAGGCTACATGGAAAACCAAAGTAGCATCGATTACCGGTTTTACTTCTAATGAATTGTTATTATCGCTTTTTTCCAAAGGTCTGTTTATCTTTAATAAATCAACGGGAAATCTTACTCCGTTGGTTGTTGATAATGAAGAGATAAACAATCTCATCCGATATAGCGGGCGAACTGTGAATGTTTATCAGATGGTGCCTGGTTCTGTCTTATTGCTTGGTTCTCATATTTATAGGTATGATATTGCTTCCGGTAAGGTCGACGTGATAAAGGAAGAAGAGGGAGAGGATTTTGTCGGTACGATTCTTCCGGTTTCTTTGGGCTCGCGGACGAGTTATTTTTGCGATCTTCATCGGATTTATGCATTGGATCACTCTACGAATAAGTTGCATGCCGTATTTACTTGTGGCAGGGATACGCTTATCAATTCGGTTTCGCGTGATGAGCGTGGTGTTTTTTGGATTGGCAGCAATCGGGGGCTGAGTAGTTACAATCCTGTGAATCATGAATATCAGCATTTGCCTACGACGCTTTTTGATGAAATAATCTCTATTGTATGCGACCGGAAAGGAAAAGTGTGGATCGGAACGGATCAGATGCTGTTTGCATGGCTCATCAATGAAAAAAGATTTGTTCTTTTCGGAGAGTCGGACGGGGTTTTGATAAATGAATATCTATCTAAGCCTAAGTTGGTTTCTACTAAGGGTGATATCTATATGGGAGGTATTAAGGGGTTATTGCGCATTGATAGAAATTTGCCGATAGAAAGTTCGGAATACCCGCAGATGCAATTGACGGATGTACTTATCAATGGTGAATCGGTGAATGACGCTTTAAGTGCGGAACCTATCGGTATCTCTGTGCCTTGGAGTAGTAAGTCGATTGCTATTCGTGTCATGTCTTGTGAGAAAGACATTTTCCGCCAAAAAATTTATCGTTACCAGATTGCCGGTTTGAATGAGCAATATATTGATTCTTACAGCCCGGAACTGATTGTCCGTTCGTTACCTCCCGGAAATTACCGGATCATGGCTTCATGTAGTACGAAAGATGGTAACTGGACTCCCTTACAGCAGGTTTTGAGTCTTACTATTTTGCCGCCGTGGTATAAAACGTGGTGGTTTATAATGTGTTGTGTCTTGATTGTATCCGGAGCCATCATACAGACTTTTCTGGTCACTTTGCGTCGTAAAGAAAATAAACTGAAGTGGGCGATGAAAGAGCATGAGAAACAGATGTATGAAGAGAAAGTGCGTTTTTTGATTAACATCAGTCATGAACTTCGTACTCCGTTGACTTTGATACATGCGCCCCTCAATCGTATCTTGAAAACTTTATCTTCTACGGACTCCAATTTCGTACCTCTTAAAAGTATTTACAGACAATCACAGCGTATGAGAGATTTGCTCAATATGGTACTCGATCTACGTAAGATGGAAGTCGGAGTGAGTAAATTGCAGATTTATCCGCAGCGATTAAATGATTGGGTACTGGAGGTTTCGGCAGACTTTGTCGGTGAGGCTGAAGCGAAGAATGTGGAGATTAATTATCAGTTGGACGAACAGATCGAAGAGGTTAGTTTTGACAGGGATAAGTGTGAAATTATTCTGACTAACTTGTTGATTAATGCACTGAAGCACAGTCCGGAAGGAACAGGAATAACCATTATTACCAAACTATTGTCAGAAGAGCAACGCGTTCGCATATCGGTTTCCGATCAGGGTTGTGGATTGCAACAGGTAGATGTAAATAAACTCTTTACCCGTTTTTATCAGGGAAACGGTGAGCAGCGTAACGGCTCGGGTATCGGATTGTCTTATTCCAAGATTTTGGCCGAATTACATGGGGGAAATATTGGTGCCAGAGATAACGAAACGGTGGGTGCCACTTTCTTTTTTGAGCTTCCTTTACAAGCCATATCGGAAGAGGTACTTTGTGAGCCCAAAGCTTATCTGAATGAACTGATCACTGATAGTGGTGGAGAAAACATTCCGGATACAAATGCTTTTGTCATGAGTAACTATTCTCTATTGGTTGTTGATGATAATCAGGATTTGGTTGATTTTCTGCGGGATATGTTGAAAGATAAATTTAAGCAAATATATGCTGCCGCAGATGGGGTAGAGGCTTTGGAGCTTCTTCGGAAATATCAACCGGATATTATTGTCAGTGATGTAATGATGCCGCGTATGAACGGTTATGAACTTTGTAAGCAGATAAAAGAGGATATTGCCGTCAGTCATATTCCGGTTATCCTGCTTACTGCGCGTGACGATGAGCAAAGCCAGTTGCAGGGATATAAAATCGGTGCGGACGGGTATTTGACCAAACCGTTCGAAGAGGAAATGCTACTCGAACTTATTCGTAGCCGTTTGCGTAATCGCGAACAGACAAAGGCACGCTATCTGAATGCCGGATTGTTGCCGGCACCCGAAGACAGTACATTCAGTCAGGCAGACGAGACTTTTCTTCTGAAGCTGAACAAAATCATTACCGATCATCTGTCCGATTCCGAGTTGGATGTTGCTTTCCTTTGTAGAGAGATCGGTATGAGTCGTGCTACGCTTTATAATAAGTTAAAAGCACTGACGGATGTGGGAGTCAATGATTATATCAATAAACTTAGAATAGAAAAGGCAATACTGCTTATTACCACTACCAATTTGAATTTTACCGAAATAGCAGAACGCTGTGGATTCACTACATCGCGTTACTTCAGCACTTTATTTAAGCAGTATACGGGAGAAACGCCGACGAAGTATAGGGAGAAGAGTAGTCAAGTGGCTAAGTAGTAAGTAATTGAGTAGTTAAGTAGTAAGTAGTTCAGTAGTCAAGTAGGATAGACTTATTTCTGATTTTTTCATGTTACTTGCTATTTAGTCATTTATTATTAATGGACTACTTGTTATTTGATAGCTTGTTATTAGGCTATTTACTACCTGCTACTTACTACTTGACTACTAATTTCATTTCAGTCTGAATACTGATATACTTTCAAATCAAATTTGGGTACCATGGCAAATAGATGGTCGAAGATATCGGACTGAATACGTTCGTATTCCTTCCATATTTTGTTTCGGGAGAAGAAATAAACTTGGATAGGTACGCCATATTCGGTAGCTTCTTTTTGGCTGATTATCAAGTCAAGATCTTGGTTTACTACAGGCAGACTGCATAAGTAACGTTCTATGTAGACACGATACACTTGCGAGTTGGTCGGTATCACTCCTTCTTCCGGTTGGTAATCGGCCAGTAAAGGGATTTCTTTCCGAAAAGTATCCAGCATTTCGGGGGTACAGAATTTTAGTGTGGTAAGGTCGAGAGTGATATTCTTCATGACTCTCCGTCCACCCGATTCCACCATTCCGCGCCAATTCTGGAAAGAGTTGTTTACGAGACTGTAAGGAGGAATAGTAGAAATCGTGTTATCGAAGTTTTGAATTTTGACCGTATTCAATGTAATTTCCTGTACTATACCATTAGCGTTGCTCGAAGGGATTGTAACCCAGTCTCCTAACCGTACCATGTCATTGGCTGATAATTGTATACCTGCCACAAATCCTAAAATGGAATCTTTGAATACTAACATCAGAACGGCTGCCGAAGCCCCCAAACCGGCAAACAGACTTGCCGGCGATTTGTTCACGAGAATGGCAATCATGATGATGCCTCCTACAAAGAAAAGAAGAACTTGCAGAACCTGTATAAATCCTTTCATCGGATGGTTCTTTGCCTTGGCTTTTTCCGAATATACGTCCAATATCATCAGCAGTACTCCGTTGATGGCAAGCAGCAAGGACAGGATGATGTAAACGGCACATATCTTCTGAGAAATAAGCAACAGTTCTTTTCCGCGTACAAAAGCGATTGGTAATAGTATATATACCAATATGCCGGGAATCGTATGTATCAGATTATGGAATACGCGTCGTTTCATTAATAATGTATTCCATACGTGTGGGGAGTGTTTGGTATATTTTCTCATTCCACCTACCAGAATAGCCTGGCAAAGATAATCGAGCCCTACCGCGATGCAGATCATTAAGATAGCAATAATGGCCTCATCAAACGTGTTGGCTATTTTCGGGTCTATTCCCCATCCGATGAGGATCTTGTTCATCCAATTTCCTAAGTCCATAATTATATCTTGTTTTTTATAAGTATAACGGCAGACTTAGGAAATTGTTTCATCCGGATTTTCATCCGTTTACTTTTTGGTAGTCTTCCAGGAATTTTTTCAATCCGGATTCTGTAAGCGGGTGGCTTAGTAATCCCTTAATGGCGCTTAACGGACAAGTAGCTACATCGGCTCCGGCTTCTACGCATTCCATGATGTGCTTGGTGTTGCGGATAGAGGCTGCCAATACTTGTGTCTTGTAATTATAATAACGGTACATGCGTACGATATCGGCAACGAGCCCTACACCGTCTTCACAAATATCATCCAGACGACCTACGAAAGGAGACACATAGGTAGCTCCCGCTTTAGCAGCCAGTAAAGCCTGCCCGGCAGAAAATACCAGGGTACAGTTGGTACGGATACCTTTTTCCGTGAAATATTTAATAGCTTTGATGCCATCGGCAATGCATGGTACCTTTACTACGATATGCGGATTTAATGCGGCAAGTTCTTCACCTTCCCGAATCATGCCTTCATAATCGGTAGCTATCACCTCGGCACTTACGTCACCTCCCACGATATTACATATTTCTACATAATGTTTACGTTGGTTTTCGGTTCCTTTGATGCCTTCTTTGGCCATAAGTGAAGGATTGGTAGTAACTCCGTCGAGCACACCGAGTGCATATGCCTCGCGTATCTGCTCCAAATTAGCTGTGTCGATAAAAAATTTCATAACTTCTAAATTTTAGTGGTTAACTATCTAACGTCCAAAGGTAAGTATTTGTTTATCCATTTGCAAGATTATCAGATATTCTCCATTTTTTGTTTCCAATATTGTCTACCGGATGTTCGTAAATGTCTATTTTTTGCTTGTGCGGTAAAAATATTGACTGATGCAGGGTGTGTATGTTCTCATAAATGACGATATTTGTTCCGGAATCTAATATTAACTTATCATGAAAAAAAATTATTTTGTACTTCCCTTAGTTATTACTCCCTGTCTCGTTCAAAATGCCGTTGCGCAAGAGAAAGGAGAACAGCGTCCGAACGTGGTTTTTATCTATGCCGATGACATCGGTTTCGGTGATTTCAGTTGCAATGGTGCGAATACGATTCATACTCCCAATGTAGACCGTGCGGCGGCACAAGGCGTGCGATTTACTAATGCACACAGTGCGGCTGCAACAAGTACTCCTTCCCGTTATGCCATGCTTACGGGAGAATACGCTTGGCGTAAAGCCGGTACGGGTATTGCCGACGGTGATGCCGGTTCTATTATTCGTCCGGATCGCTATACTATGCCGGATATGTTCAAGCAAGCCGGTTATACTACTGCTGTAGTAGGTAAATGGCACTTAGGGTTGGGAGATAAAGGTGGTGAACAAGATTGGAATAAACCGTTGAAACCGGGTACCAACGATATTGGTTTTGACTATTCTTTTATTATGGCTGCCACCGGCGACCGTGTTCCTTGTGTATTTGTAGAAAATGACCAAGTGATCAACCTTGATCCGGCCGATCCTATTCAGGTCAGCTATAAAAAGAATTTTCCCGGGGAGCCTACCGGAAAGGACAATCCCGAATTGTTGGTTATGCATCCTTCTCACGGACATGATATGAGTATTGTCAATGGAATTTCCCGTATCGGTTTTATGAAAGGCGGTAAGTCGGCACTTTGGAAAGATGATAAGATAGCCGAAACCTTGACCGATAAGGCTGTATCTTTTATCGAAACACATAAAGATCGCCCGTTCTTCCTTTATTTTGCTACGCAAGATGCGCATGTTCCCCGTGTTCCCGGAGCACAGTTTGTTGGTAAGAGTGGTATGGGGCCTCGTGGTGATTGTTTGTTGGAGTTTGACTGGAGCGTAGGAGAGGTGTTGAATGCGCTTGAACGACTGGGATTAGACAAAAATACGTTGGTCATTATCTCCAGCGACAATGGTCCGGTTGTAGATGATGGTTATAAAGATCAGGCAGTCGAACTGTTGGGTGATCATAAACCCGGTGGTAAGTATCGCGGTGGTAAATATAGTATCTATGAAGCCGGCACTCGTGTTCCTTGCATTTGGAGATGGCCGGGACAAATTAAGCCCGGAGTGTCCGATGCATTACTTTGTCAGATTGACTGGTTTGCTACTTTTGCACAAATGTTGAATCAGTCTCTTCCCGAGGGTGCGGCACCGGATAGCCGCCCGATGAAAATGGCTTGGATGGGGAAAGAGAAGAAAGGGCGTGATTATCTGGTTCTGCAAAATGCACAAAATAATCTTTCCATTACAGATGGTCGTTGGAAGTATGTTCGTCCCGGTCGGGGGCCGGCTTATAATAAGCAGGTGAATATTGAGTTGGGAAACAGTATGGAACCACAATTGTATGATTTGAAAAAAGATGCCGGTGAAAAGAATAATTTGGCGAAAGAACAGCCCAAACGTGTGCAACAGTTGAGTGCCGAATTGGAAAAGGTAGTTGACGGACGGTACGGATTGCCGTTGTATTGATATTACCTTTGTTGCTGATAATACGTGTTTATAAAACGGATTTTTGTTAACCTTGTTTCTAAAATGTAAGAGTGTATATTCTTATTATATAAGAGTATATACTCTTACATATCAAATGTCTATACTTTTTATACACAAATGTCTATACTCTTATAAGTGTTGATTATCAGTTTGTTATATTCTATTAGACTTTCTGATATGGAATATAAATATTGGATGAGAATATTACTAAAGTTGATTAATAGACAATTATGGGTAGAATGTTGTTTCTATCAATAAAATTCTGTTTCACAAAAAAAGAACCTATTTTTTATATTAAACTATTGCAATCCAGTTGACTGACTATACTATTTATCCGATTCAAAATTTTGAAAAGCGTAGATTATTATTATATCATACTTCTTGTTGTTATTTCTCTAATGATGCTGTGGCAGGTGTATGGGGTGGATTTTATATTTCCTAAAACTAAATAGTTGTTAATTTCACTTTCAAACTCTGAACTAAAATTTGATATATTATGTTGTTTAAAATGAAAGCGAGTTCTACTTCGGTTTTAAAAATCGAATAAAACGGAGAGTAAGATTTATAAAATGAAATAAATTATTCGTTTTCTAAAGTTTTGAATGCTAAATTTATTAATTCATGTAGCTTTATGAAAATATAGAATTAAAATCTATTAATAGATTCAGTCATTGAATATATGCTGTGTAAGCATTTGACCTTTACTCTCAAAATAAAAATCCCATTTAGGGAATGTATGATATATTTATTGTATAACCAACTTAACACATTTTAATTATGAAAAAAATTATTATTGTATCTGCTTTTGTATTGGGAGCATTTACTGCAAGTGCCCAAAACGACCAGACTGCTCTTCAAGGAACTAAATTTGGTGATAACTGGTCTATAGGAATCAATGCCGGTGCAACGACTCCTTTGACTCATAGCGCATTCTTTAAGAACGCCCGTCCGGCTTTTGGATTTGGAGTAGCGAAACAATTAACTCCTGTTTTCGGTTTCGGCCTTCAGGGTATGGGATATGTGAATACTACTCAGAGTAAAACGGCTTTTGACGCTTCTGATGTCAGTCTGTTAGGTAAAGTCAACCTGATGAACTTGTTTGCAGGCTATCAGGGAACTCCCCGGCTGTTTGAGATTGAAGCGGTTGCCGGTATCGGTTGGCTTCATTACTATATGAATGGTCCTGGAGATGAAAATTCGTGGTCTACTCGTCTCGGATTGAATTTGAATTTCAACCTTGGCGAATCTAAAGCATGGACTTTGGGAGTGAAACCCGCTATAGTATATGATATGCAAGGCGATTTTAATACGGCAAAAAGCCGCTTTAATGCCAATAATGCCGCTTTTGAACTGACAGCCGGATTGGCATACCATTTTAAAACCAGTAACGGAACCCATCATTTTACTACAGTCAAACCTTATAATGCTGCGGAAATAGCCGAATTGAACTCTTCTATCAATAATCTTCGCTCACAGGTAGGTAGTAAGGATAGTCAATTGGCAACTACCACGCGTCAGGTGAACGAACTGCAAAGTGAGCTGGATGCTTGCCGCAATAAGGTTGTTCCTGTTGAAACAGTAATTAAGACGGATCGGATTCCGGAGTCTGTGATCACATTCAGGCAGGGAAAATCGGTTGTTGATGCTTCTCAATTGCCCAATGTGGAACGAATTGCTTCTTATCTGAAGAAACATCCGGATGCTAATGTGATCATTAAAGGATATGCTTCACCGGAAGGAAATCTTGAATTCAATAAGAAACTGGCAAAAGCACGTGCTGAAGCTGTCGAATCTATTTTGGTGAAAAAGTACAAGATTGATTCTACACGGGTTAGTGCCGAAGGACAAGGTATCGGAGACATGTTTACAGATCCGGATTGGAACCGTGTGAGCATCTGTACGATTGACGAATCCAAGTAAGCGTTTTACTCCTTTTCATATATGATTTCCCCCTCTTGCTCTACTTCTATTGAAGCAGAATAAGAGGGGGAAATTTATTGTATTATCTTCTTGAAATTTTTATTTGCGTTGTTCTACCATGCGGATGGTACCGTCTTCGTTATAATACAGTTTATCGACACATATTGAGCGCAACCAATCGTGATGCGACAAAGCACTGTTGTGATAAAAAGCATACCATTGCCCTTTATATTCTACGATAGAACCGTGATTGGTAGCACTGTCTGTAGGATCCATATAAACACCCATATGCTTCCAAGGACCTAAAGGGCTGTCACTAATGGCGTAATGCATGCGGTTGTCTCCTTCTACGCCATCGTTCCAGTCGTCGTTATGGTTGTCAGAATAGGAAAGGTAGTATTTTCCTTTATATTTATGTATCCATGTAGCTTCATGAAAGTCTACCAGACCTTCCATGACTTTCATTTCTCCATCCAGTTCCATCATATTATCTTTCAGTTTGCCTCCCTTACAAATACCGCCACCGCCATTGTAGATATATGCCTGGCCGTCATCATCCATAAAGACACAAGGATCTATCAGCGAATCCATTCCTTTGATATATCCTTGTACGGTGAAGTTTGCGGCAGGTTCTTTGCTGGTGGCTACTCCGATTTTCCAACTTCCGTTCCAGTCCGTATCGCTGGGGTGGGGGAAATAAAAGTAATACGTGCCGTCTTTGTAGGCACAATCCGGTGCCCACATGAATCCGCCTTCTTTACGTCCCCAAGGTACTTGAGAAGAATTCAGAATTTCACCATGATCCGTCCAGTGCACCATGTCGTCGGTAGAAAACACATGATATCTGTCCATTAGGTCACAACCCCGTGGCGGAGCTATATCATGCGAAGCGTAGACATACAGACGACCGTCGTTCCAAACGTGGGCAGAAGGGTCGGCTGTGTACATGTGTGTGATAAAGGGATTTTGAGGAGTAGAACCCATGCATCCCGCTAATAATAGAGCACATGCGGCATAAAGATACTTTTTCATAAATATAGATGTAATAGTTTTGTTTTGGCAGATATAAAAATATGTATTTGCCGGATTATCATTAATTTCATTTACGTTGTTTTACCATCCGGATAGTACCGTCTTCGTTGTGATACAATCTGTCTACACAAATAGAACGCAATGCCGGATTTTTAGATAAGGAGATTGTATGATAAAAAGCGAACCATTCTCCCTTATATTCCACGATAGAGCCTTGATTGGTAAAACAGTCGGAAGGTTCCATGTAAATGCCCATGTATTTCCACGGTCCTAAAGGGTGGTCGCTGATAGCATAACGCATACAGTTGTAGCCATCCATGCCGTCATTTCTGTTCGGATCATGATTATCGGCATAAGAAAGATAATATTTTCCTTTATACTTATGTATCCATGTACCCTCGTGGAAATCGTCCAAACCTTCCATTGTTTTCATTTCGCCGTCCAGTTCCATCATATTGTCTTTCAGCTTTCCCCCTTTGCAGATACCTCCTCCGCCATTGTAGATATAAGGTTGTCCGTCGTCGTCGATGAAGACAAAAGGGTCTATCATCGGATCCATTCCTTTGATATATCCTTGAACCGTAAAGTTGGCAGCAGGTTCTTTACTGGTAGCTACCCCGATTTTCCAGCTGTTATTGGTATACGTATCACTGGGATGCGGAAAGTAGAAGTAATACGTTCCGTCTTTATATGCACAGTCCGGTGCCCACATAAATCCGCCCTCTTTGCGTCCCCACGGCACTTGTGAAGAGTTTAATATTTCACCATGATCTTTCCAGTGTACCATGTCATCGGTAGAAAATACGTGATACCTGTCCATCAGGTCACATCCTTGCGGCGGGTCTATGTCATGCGATGCATAGACATACAGACGGCCGTCATCCCATACACGGGCAGAAGGGTCGGCCGTGTACATGTGTCTGATAAAAGGATTGGGGGCCAAGCTGTCGATAGTAGTCTTTTCTTTTTTTCTGTTTTTATTTTCAGATGACTGGTGAGAGACTTTGCACCCAACTGATAATAAAGTGCATAGAGCATAAAAGCATATCTTTTTCATAATATAAATTGTTGTTGTACTCTTTTGAATGTACAAATTCGTCTTCTTTGGATTGAAATAAAAAGGAACATACAGATTACTTTATCGGCCAAAAATAGCCAATTTGTATGCTCCAATATTGTAAAAAACAAGCAAAAAGTAGAAAATCCGTCCTATGATAGGGACGTTAGTCGAAGTATAGAACGTCTACGTTATTTTGTGAGACAGGTATGTTGATTATTGTAGACAATGTGAGTTGCTTGTGGAAAGATTTGGAATAATCAGTTCGGGAATACTCGTATAAGAAAAGCTATATTCTTTTTATTGAAGATTCAAGTTGAAATTTATGAGTGTATTTCTATCTTGTTTCTCTATGAGAAACAGGTTGAAAGTCGTAGAGAAACGTCTCGTTCCTCTACGACCAACGGGACGTTCCTCTACGACCAATGAAATGAAAATTTATAATACTTTACGCGGTACGTGGCTTTTTAGAAAGACTATTTATGTATCTCTGTTCGTAATTTTGACTGTATGATTTTAGAGCGTGATTCTGTGTATAAGTTTCTCTGCCCAAATTTGTTCTGTTACCAACCATCGGGTTTCTTCAGTTTCATGAGATTGTTGAATGACGTTTTCTAATAAATCTTGATATTCTTGCAAAAGTTTTATAGTTACGGTCTGTTTGTTTTCTCTGAGCGACAGTAGAATTTTCAGCTTATGGATATTCAGATTGGGGGTATTGGATAATTCTTCGGCTTTGTTTAAATAAGCTATACATTTTTTGTTGTTTTCCGGAGTATTCGAAAGTTTCATAATACTGTTCGTTATCACGATATAGTCATTCGGACAAGCCATTTTATTATCTATGTTTTTCATGGCAAGACGGGCGGACGCGATATATTTACGATTATAATCCATCATTCCGGATTCAAAACTGACTACGGTGGAAGTCATTTTCAGATAATTTCTGTCTTCTGATAGTGGAGTGAATGCGCCCATTTTTTCGAGTCTTTTTTCTAAAGTACCATAAATATCTCCTTTAGATAGCGCTTTCACATTATGCTCGTCTTTATAATATGAATAGATTTTAGTGAGAGCGGAAATTAGAGCTTCTTTGTTTTTTCCGGTGAATTCCATGAATTTCATGGCATATTCATCGGCTTCAACTTCCTGTTTTTCTGAATAGTCCAATCCCATGCGATTGATTATTTTTTCATTGACTAATGTTTGTATGAGATCATTAGTCGCAAAAACTAATCCCGGTTCATAGTTGTAGTAATGTTGATAGAGATATTCTTCTGTAGCAGCCACTACTCCGTTAGCCACATCGCCCCAGAATTCGGCACGTTTGGCACGGGCTATATTTTTATTGGTAGTGATAATGGCATGATCCAGAACGTCGTGAGCAACTTCGCGAGCCAGAATAGCACATAATTCCTCTTCCGTATCCAAGGTCGTAAGTAATCCTGTCGATATGAGCAGACATTGGTTACTTAACATAAGTGCGTCCGGCGAAGGAGATTTTAAAATTCGTATTTGGGGAACGGGATTTTTATGTGTATTGATGAATTGATTAGGTGCAATGGATAACAACAAACATTGTAGATAATCTTCAGTTGCAGCATCTTCATAAAGCAGTTGCGATTGAGCCAATTCCTTTAAATATTCATCGGCTTCTTCTGCCTGTTCTTGCCGGAGTATTTCCTGATATCCTTTTTTATCATAATAGGATATTAATCCGTTGGATAATTGTGCAATCTGCCAGAAAGCATTGTTGCTATCCGGATGCAGATCGATAATGTCGAGCCGGCTTATGGGAATACCTAACTGCACTCCATTGGCTATTACTACTGCTTGCGTTTCATAATTACCATTGTAAGGAGTAGCTTTTAATTTAGCGATTCTTTGTAATAGCACAGGGGTTCCTTTTGTTGCATTTTGGTAGTCTTTTTTGAGAACGCCTTCGATGTTTAGCGTAGGATTAAAAAAAATATCCTGAGCAAATATTGTTCCATGGCTTAACAGAACGATTATTAGTGTAAGAAGTATGCGTTTCATAAGTGCGATGATTTTGTTATTGTTACAAATGTAGAGAGAAAAAACTATATCTGAAAGGGAAAAGTTCTATTTGCCGATAGGAATTTCCCTCTATGTTTATTGGCCTTTCCATAAATTCTTGTCCTCCTTCCAGAAACATCTAAAACTTATTATTAATGGTAGATTTAGACGTTTTTGGAAGCTTAAAAGTGATTTTTGAACATCGGTTTGTGTTTAAACAACTATGTTTGCAATGACAAAAGTCGTTTAATAAATCTGAAATAAACATAAAATATAGGATGAAAAACGATTCAAGTCAAATCATTCTTTATTATTAACTTTAATTTTTATTATTATGAAAAGAGGATTACTTTTCTCAGCAGTTATGTTAATGATGGCTGCCAGTACAATGGCGCAGACAGATGTTACTCCTTCACGTTATGTGTTTTCTGATTTACCAGTAGGGCCATGGGTAATTGATGAAGCATTACCTGGAGCTAATCCTGCTAATGCCTATGCTCCTGCTGTGGATAATTTCCATGATGGATATGTCATTATTAATAATGGTCAGTTTACAAGCGGTTTAGAGTCTTACAATGCGAAGGTTGTACAGCAGGGATTATCTATTATTGATCTTGGGGGAGAAGTGAAAAAAGTATTATGCATGAAAGGTAAAGATTCAACGTTTCCTTATGGCATTGCTTCACAAGAAGATGAAGGGTTAAAAATCGGTTGGTGGAATATGAGTTTTTTTACATCTTCCATTAATGTTGAGAAAGAGAAAACTATTCGTTTTTCTGTTATATTTAAATTGATAGAAAATCAACCGGATTTAACCAGTGGTTTTATAACTTTTGATGCTTATACATTTGCAGGAAATAATCTTTATAATCCTACTAGTTTAAGAACGATCTATAAGAGTGGGGACTTTATTCAACGCTATGAAGATGATGATTCACCAGTAGAAGATGAGAACGGTGACTACATATATGATGATGACTTATGGCAGAAATTTGAATTTGACTATCAGGCAGGAGATGAAGCTGGTATTCCTTTACGTTTGATGATAGCATTTTCAAACCAGAACACTAAGTTTAATAATACTACATTGTTAATTAAATCAATAACTATGACTAAAGATCCTTCTGGGGATCCGGAAATCGGAAAAGTTAAAATGAGTTGGGATCCAACATCTGTTGGTATTCAGGATTTGAAGAAAGGTGATATTGATGAAATTCGATATGTATGCGAAGGTAATAAAGTAACATTTTTGAATTTAAATGAAGGAGAAAGGGTAAATGTTTGTTCTGTGAATGGACAACTTATAATGTCATTTATTGCTAATGGGAATAATAATACTGTTTCTTTAAACGAAGGTTTTTATATTGTAAAGGCTGGTTCTAATATAACTAAAGTGATAGTAAAATAAAATTATGTAGTTTTGGTAAGGGGTATCAAAAGGGATACCTCTTATTATTTATATTATTGTTATTCTAATATCTAATTCTATGCATAAGATTTTATCAATTATTAGTCTGATTGTTTTATTCGGCTCTTTTTCTTTGAAAGCGCAAGTAGATAATTACGCTTTAAAATTTAATTCGGAAGGATATGTTTCGTTTGGTACTATAAATGAATTAAATGGATTATCTACTTATACTATTCAATTTTGGATGAATCCATCTTTGTGGACACAAGGAGCAACTATTTTGAATAGAGATAATACATTTTCTATTAAATTAGGAGTAGAAGGTGAGTTGATTTTTATCATTGGTCAAGAATCGGTATCTGTTAATTCTTCTGCACTTATAACTAATAATTGGGTACATGTTTCTTTAATTAATGATAATGATAATTTGTGTGTACGCATAAATAATGAAATTGTAAAAACAGAAACTAAATCATTTATAATTCCAACAAGTTCAGAGTTTCTTATGTTAGGAGGAAACTTTTCTGGCCGTATTGATGAGTTACGTATTTGGAAGAACGTTTTGTCTTCTGATTATAATTATATGTGGCAAAATACGCTAAATCAATACCATCCACAGTGGAAAGATTTGATTGCTTATTATAAATTTGATCAAAATCTTTGTCCTAATATAGTAGATTATACTTTTCATTATCATGGCTCTTTATCTGAAAGTGGAGTTTCTCGTGAAATTGTTTCAGACAATGATGCATTTCGCTATTTTACAGTGGCTGCCTATACTGATTTTTCTCGTTTTGCGGATCGCGCCATAGATCGGGAAAAATATCTTTTGGCCAACACATTGATCGTTCTTGGCATCAATTCTTATGCTGATGGAACTGCTTCTGTTGCTTATCCGTATAATCATGGAATTGTAACAAATGGTTCTTATTTAGCAGAATTTGAAGGTAGAAAAGGAGTACTATCTTTAAATGGACAAGGTTCTAGGATGGAAGTAGGTACAGACGCATTAAGCACTACTAATGGCTACACTTTTTATACTTGGATTTATTTGGATGAATGGACAGAAGGAGCTTTTATATTTAAAAAAGAATTTTCGGATACAAAAGGATTTTCTATTCGTTTAGGGCAAGAAGATAGTAAACAGATTATTGTGCGGATAGATGGTCGTGAGTATATTCGTGATAAAAAGATGAGTATTGGGAAATGGGTACATTTAGGTGTTACTACAAATGATAGTCAGTATCCGGGAGAACTTTTTATGTTTACTTTTGATGGAGTAGGAAGTTTTCCTTCACGTGGTAATTTTCCCACTGAAGGCGGAACTTATATACTTTCAGGTTTAGAAGATGTGCCGGCTGTGGTAGGCGAAAATTTGCATGGAAAATTGGATGATACGGTTATCTGGAACACAAGTAAAGATGCTGTTAGGATATCTTCCGAAAGAAATGAATTACCTATGCCTGGTTTAAGCAAAGTTGTGGAGGCCTCTGTTCTTCATACGATGGATTCTTATTGGGCCTATGATAAAGCAGACGATTTAGGATACGATTCTTATTCATATAAGCATTTTATTAATATTATGCGTAGTGCTTATGATGGGCATAGAGGTTTTAAAATAAAAATGAGCGTGAGTGGACATACTGGTTGGGAAAACACTTTTGCAGATGCAACTAAGCGTCAATCACTGGGAGAAGCCATTGCAAAAATAGCAAATGAAAATGATTTTGACGGCGTTGATTTGGATTTTGAATGGACATATAGTGATGCAGGATGGCTAAATTACGCGAAATTAGTAGAAATCATTCGCAAAAATTTGAATGAAGGGAAAATGTTGACTGTGACGCCTCATAAAGTGTCTTATCGTTTTCCTAAAGATTATATGAAGTATGTAGACTACTTTTTGTTTCAGATCTATGGACCTAATGATAAGAATATTTTCACGAGAGATGGTTTTGAGCAAGCTTATAATAGTTTTGTTCAGTGGGGATATCCGGAAAATAAAATTGTAATGTCTTATGCCACTACCACATCCGGTGGTTTTGATGCAAATGGTAACTTGATAAAAAATGGTAGTGCAACTAAGTTTCCTCCAGTGGGAATACGTAATTTATTTAATGATTCTTATACACCGGATATAGATCGGATTTATGAAGCGAGTAAGGATTGTTATCGATATATTACTGGATATAATCAAGTATTGTGGCGAAATGATTTTATTCGTACAAATGGTGCGAAAGGCATTTTTTATTGGGATATGGGTAATGATGTTCAGACTTCTCATCGGTATAGCTTACCTAAAGGAGCTAATTTTTCTTTAAGTGCCAATGTTGATTCGTTAGTAACTAAAGTTGAAAATGTACCTCCGACACCTCCTACTGGGATAATTAAAACTAAATTAACGGAAAAATCTGGAAAATTGATTATATTTCCAAATCCAGTGGGAGATAATGTTTCATTTGTTTTGCCGAGTGAGATGTCACCGGAAAGAGTTTTGGTTTATAATACAGCTGGACAATGTGTTATGAATAAGCGAACGAACAATAGGACTCTTTCCGTTCAAGAGCTTAATAAAGGTACTTATTCTGTTGCCTTATATACTATGGCTGGAGATGTTCTGAAAGGAATATTTATTAAACTATGAACTCTTAAAATATAATTCTATGAGAAAGTTTTTATTATTATTGTTGGGTGTATTCATACTTTTTTGTGCTTGTGAGGATGAAGCTAAGAATCCTGGAAACTACAATTTAAAGTCGGAATTGAATATTATAGATGTTACGACTAAAAATGGAACAGATATTTCTTTAAATGTCTTTCGTTCCATTGATTCTACTTATGTTCGCTTTTATGAAAAGAATGACACTTTAAAAGATGAATCGGGAAAACCTATATTGGGGGAAGACGGTAAATATATTGTAACAAAGGATACTATTTATTACAAAGGTAATATTACTGCAAAGTTTATTGAATTTGAAAAAATAATATTAGATTCTCCGGCGGATACGATTTATGTTTCGTTGGAAAGTAATGCGAAATGGTTAGCGCCCATGCCAAGTGCTGGCGGTAAAGTTCAGTGGTTCTTTACTCAACGCTTAGCGGGTGGAGGTGACGGTACAATAATTGCAGCAGTAACTCGAAATCGTAATAAAAGACGGGCCATCGATGCTGTACAATATGTTTATACCTCTGATAGTACTGTGATGTGTAAACTGACATTTAATCAGATCGGAGAAAACGAATAATAGGGGTTAACAAAAATCTTTTAGTATATGAAAAAGAATATAATAATTATTTTGGGATGTTTACTTACTCTGTTTACGACAAAAGGGTATGCTCAAAATATTGATATAACCGGAACTGTTCTGGACGAATTTAACGAAGGACTACCCGGAGCAAGTGTTAGTGTAAAAGGTACGACACAAGGTACTGTAACAGATTTGGATGGAAAATTTTCTATTAAAGTTCCTAACTCTAAAAGTGTGTTGATTGTTTCTTTTATCGGATATCAAACTCAAGAAGTTGTGGTTGGTAATCAGCGCAGTATCCAGATAAAAATGAAAGATGATTCTAAGATGATTGATGAGGTTGTTATCGTGGGATTTGGTACGCAAAAGAAAATTAATGCTACCGGTGCTGTGAAAACGATGGACAATGCTGTTTTGGAAGCTCGTCCCGTGGCTAATGCAATACAAGGGTTGCAAGGTACGGTAGCGGGTTTGAATATAACAAATGATGCTGGTGGAGGATTAGGACAGGAAATGAATATTAATATTCGTGGTGTCGGTTCTGTTGGTGATGGTTCTGATGCAAAACCTTTGGTTTTGATTGATGGCATGGAAGGTGATCTTTCCACTATTAATCCAAATGATATCGAAAGTTTTTCTGTGCTGAAAGATGCGGCTGCGGCTTCGATTTATGGCTCTCGTGCACCTTTTGGTGTGATTCTTGTAACTACTAAAACTGGTGAAAGAGGATTGGCCGTTAACTATAAAGGAAATGTACGCTTGTCGCAGCCAATTGCTGTTCCTAATCCTGTAGATTCATATACTTATGCTTTAATGGTAAATGATGCATTTATCAATGCGGGAGGAAGCGCACAGTTCGGACAGGGACAATTGGATAAGATATTACAGTATCAACGAGGAGAACTTCAATATGGAATAGAAAAAGTAGCCGATCAGAATGACTGGATGTGGGGACAAAGGAGTTATGGAAACACCAATTGGTATGATACATTCCTTAAAAATGTGTCTGCTTCACATGAGCATAATCTGACAGTAAGTGGAGGTGGAGATAAAGTAACTTATTATTTTTCTACTAATTATTTGGATCAGTCGGGATTATTTCGTTATGCAGATGAAAAGTATCAACGTTTGGCCATTAATGGTAAAGTGGGAGTGAAGTTCAATAAATATATCAATATGACATGGAATTCGCGTCTGGTAAATACGGAAAACGATAAGCCGGTAGCTATGAATGATTTGTTTTTCCACAACTTGGGACGTCGTTCACCGTTGATGCCGATTGAAATGCCAAATGGAGAATATAATAAAGAATCTTTGATTCCGGCAATAAAGGATGGCGGGCGTAATAATAGTAAAAATCAACAGTTGTACAACCAGTTAACATTGGTTATTGAACCACTGAAGGATTGGAGGATTAATATTGATTTGAATAGTCGTTTGGAGAATCCCAGGGGAACCCGTCAGTTCAAAAAATTATCTTACTCTTTGCCGGATGGTTCGCAGGAAGATTTAGCGGTACTTGAAGGTGTAGCCGATAAATTTGAAGTAAAAGATGATGGCTCATTCAATATCCAACCAGGTGCCGGTCAGAGTGTATATGAAAAGACAAATGGGCGTGTGAATTATTTTAATTCGAATGCTTATACTGATTATTCAAAAACGTTGGGTAAACATTATATGAAAGTTTTAGTCGGTATGCAGACGGAACATTATTATACAGAAACTAATCGGGCTGCAACCAATGATATTTTGCTGGACGAACGTCCTTATTTATCCCCTACGGCCAGTGCTTCATTGATATCTGAAAAAAAAGGAGAATGGACTTCTTTAGGATTTTTTGGTCGTATTAATTATGTATATGCAGATAGATATATGGCCGAAGTTAATCTGCGTTATGATGGCGCTTCCCGTTTTCCCACTGACAAACGTTGGGCTATGTTCCCCTCTTTCTCTTTAGGATGGAATATTGCACAGGAATCTTTTTGGACACCGTTGGCTGATGCTGGTTTTGAGTATTTTAAAATAAGAGGATCTTATGGCAGTTTGGGGAATCAAAACACGCAATCTTTTTATCCGTATTATCAGCAGATGAATTCATCAACGGGTTCTATCGTGTTGGGTGGACAACAGGCTAATATATTGAAAGTATATAAACCGTATACTACCAATGTAAAATGGGAAACGGTTGAAAATGCAGGAGTCGGTGTTGACTGGGGCTTTTTTAAGAATCGCCTTTCCGGTTCTTTTGACTGGTATCAGAGAAGAACGAAAAATATGTTAGGCCCCTCTGTTCCGCTTTCCGCAGTATTTGGAGGAGATGCTCCGAAAACTAATACGGCAGAACAGCGTACAAGGGGATGGGAATTTGAAATTACTTGGAGAGATCGGGTAAGTAAAGATTTTAGTTATTCTGTTAGTGCGACTTTGAGTGACTATGAAACAATTGTGACTAAATATGATTCTCCCGATGGTAATCTTGATAAATGGTATACCGGCAAAAAGTTTGGGGATATGTGGGGATATGAAGTCGTAGGTATTGCAAAAAGTGATAAAGAAATGGCAGATTATCTGGCTCAGCATTCTCAATCTCAAATTGGCTCTAATTGGGGAGGCGGTGATTTAATGTATCGCGATATCGATGGTAATGGTAGTGTTGATCCGGGGAGTAATACAATTGATAATCATGGTGATCTTAAGGTAATAGGTAATAGTACACCACGGTATGCTTATAGTTTCACACTGGAAGCTCAATATAAGTTTCTTGATTTTAGGGCATTTTTTCAAGGGATAGGAAAACGTGATTTGTTCTTCAAAAATAGTGCGACTTTCTTTGGTTTTGCCGGAGCATGGCAACGTTCTCTTTATACTGATCATCTTGATTATTTCCGATATGCTGGCGCTGAATTGGGAGCAAATATGGATGATCCTTATTATGGACGTTTACGTACAGACAATAATAATATTCAGGTGTGTGATCGCTTTGTACAGAATGGAGCTTATTTGCGTCTGAAAAACCTTCAGATAGGATTTAGTTTACCACATAATACAAAACTGGCTAAATATGTAAAAAATGCAAGGCTTTACTTGTCTGGTGAGAACTTGTTTACATTTACTAAACTGAAAATTTATGACCCGGAAGCTGTAGGTAGCGCCAATGATGCTTATGGAGCAGGAAAAACTTATCCTATGTATCGGGTGTGGTCAGTTGGCCTTGAATTAACTTTTTAAATGATGATTAAAAGAAAGAGTATTATGAAAAAGAAATATTGGATAATGGGACTGATCGGCTGGGGAATGAGCTTAAGTTCCTGTAGTGATTTTCTGGATTGTGATCCACAGGATTTTGGAGATGAAACATCCTATTTTAAGACTCCGGAAGATTTGAAGATGTCGGTAAATACTTTCTATGATATTTTACCGAAAATGAAAGAAAATAATACCGGTGTATATTCTGAAGACAATACAAGTGATAATCAGATAGGAACGGGGCCTAGTAATTTGTTTTATCCGGGAGATAAAAGAACGATTCAGCAGAAAGATTCGGAATGGAAATTTGAAAATCTGCGTGGCATAAACTTTTTTATCAATACAACGGAAGAAAAAATTGCAGCCGGAACGATAACTGGGGGAGAGGCATATATAAATCACTATTTGGGCGAAGGATATTTCTTTAGAGCTTATGATTATTTTCGGTTGTTGAAAAATTTCGGAGATGTACCTATTCTTACAAAGATGTTGCCGGATGATCCGGATGAGTTGATAAAAGCCAGTAAACGTGCTCCACGTAATGAAGTGGTGCGTTTTATTCTTGGTGATTTGGATAAAGCTATCGAATTGATGATGCAGACACCTCCTGAATCCGGACGTGTTGCAAAAGATGCGGCACTTCTTTTTAAAGCGCGTGTGGCACTATATGAAGCTACTTGGGAAAAATATCATGCTGGTACATGTTTTGTTCCGGGAAATAATAAATGGTTGGGGAATGCTATGAATCCTGATTTTCATTTTGCATCGGGAGGTGCAGAGAATGAAATAAATTATTTCTTGGAAGAGGCTATTGCTGCGGCGGATAGTGTAGCTTCTAAACGTACATTGAATACAGACTATGCAGCTATGTTCAATAGTTTGAAAGAATTCGGGAATAAAGATGAAGTTATTTTGGCTCGTTATTATATGACGAATGTTATCACTCACAGTTGTTCTAATTATTTGGGAAGGACCGGGGGGGGGACCGGATATACGCGTGCCTTGATTAATACTTTCCTGACAAAGAACGGTCTACCTATATATGCGACAGGAAATAATCAGTATCAAGGTGATAGAATGCCGTTTTTAGAAATGATGAATCGAGATGTACGTTTGACGGGTTCCATGAAAGGTGGTGGATTGATTTATGAATCGGAAGAGCCGAAAGATACTTTGTTGTATTTCTTGCCGCAAATCACATTAACTGGGGCTGAATCTGCTACTACGGGATATCAATTGTATAAATGGGTAAGTACGGAAGCCGGACAGGATGTATATACTGCTGGGACTACAGCCACTCCTATATTCCGTGCAGCGGAAGCTTATCTTATCTATCTGGAAGCTTATTATGAACGTTATGGTCAATTAGGTAAAAACTGTGATACATATTGGAGAGCGTTACGCAAGCGTGCCGGTGTGGATGAAAATTATAATAAAACGATTGATGCTACGGATTTGTCTCAAGAGAATGATCTTGCTACGAAATGGAAAGGAGCTTATATTGATAAAACACTGTATAATATACGTCGCGAAAGACGATGTGAATTTATTGCAGAAGGTATGCGTTTGGATGATTTAAAACGTTGGCGGGCATTGGATAATATGGTGGATTATCAGGTGGAAGGAATGAATTTATGGGAGTGGATGTATACTTTATATGATAAAGATAAAATAAAAGAAGGTATTGTTTCCCAAGCAGGTGTTTCTACTTATATACGTCCATTGCAAAAAACGGCCACCGGTTCGGCTTATATGGGATATAATTTTCCGAAACCACACTATCTGGAACCAATTCCAATTTCTGAATTTTTGTTGACGATAGATAAAACGACCAATAAAAGCACTTTATACCAGAATCCGGGATGGCCGTCAGATGCAGATGGAGCAGCCGACTATACTTACGATTGTGATTAATAAAAAAAATCTCTTGTAAAAAGGAGAATTTTTAAACACTATTGTTTGCCACAGATTATACGAATTTATTGAATGTATATTTTCAATGGGTATTAGATAGGTTCGTATAAATCTGTGGTATTCATAAGATCACTCTATTCTTTCATCTAAATATAATAATTTATGTTATTGTTTACAGTTTTGTCCTTTTTGTTAAATAACATTCAGCGCAGACTGTTTTTGAGACAATTTTGGAATATATAAAATTATTTCTGAACATGAGTTAGTATTCATCGGTGTACATTTGTATTCTAATAAGTACAAAATTACTGAAAGATAAAAGATAGAAATTATTGTATTTAAATCAATCTTGTTTTATAATGAACCGACCAGACTTAAAATTAGTTTATCCCTTTGCCGGATTAGCAACATTGGCAGCAGCTTCTTCTTGTCAGCATCAAAAGAAAGAAGAAGTAAAACCATATAATATTGTTTATATCATGACAGACGACCATACAGCTCAGATGATGAGTTGCTATGATACACGTTATGTGGAAACTCCCAATTTGGATCGTATCGCTAATGACGGAGTACGCTTTACCAATAGTTTTGTGGCTAATTCACTGAGTGGACCGAGCCGTGCCTGCATGATAACCGGTAAGCATAGTTGTGCCAATAAATTTTATGATAACACTACCTGTGTTTTTGATAGTGCACAGCAGACTTTTCCTAAGCTGCTTCAAAAGGTGGGTTACCAAACAGCTTTGGTAGGTAAATGGCACTTGGAAAGTTTGCCTTCCGGTTTTAATTATTGGGAAATCGTGCCTGGTCAGGGAGATTATTATAATCCGGATTTTATTACTCAGGATAATGATACCATTCAGAAACAGGGATATTTGACGAATATCATTACGGATGACGCTATCGACTGGATGGAGAATAAACGGGACAAAGAGAAGCCGTTCTGCCTTTTGATTCATCATAAGGCTATTCATCGTAATTGGATGGCAGATACATGCAATCTGGCACTCTATGAGGATAAGACTTTTTCTCTTCCGGAAAATTTCTTTGATGATTATGAAGGACGTCCGGCTGCTGCTGCGCAGGAGATGAGTATCGTGAAAGATATGGATATGATTTACGACTTGAAGATGCTTCGTCCGGATAAGAATTCACGTTTGAAATCTTTGTATGAGAGTTTTCTCGGACGTATGAATACTGATCAAAGGGCTGCATGGGATAGGTTTTACGGTCCGGTTATCGATGATTTTTACAAGCAGAACCTGAAAGGGAAAGAATTGGCCAATTGGAAATTCCAGCGTTATATGCGTGATTATATGAAGACGGTGAAATCATTGGATGACAATGTGGGTCGCGTACTCGATTATCTGGAAGAAAAAGGGATGCTGGACAATACTTTGGTGGTTTATACTTCAGATCAGGGATTTTATATGGGTGAACATGGCTGGTTCGATAAACGCTTTATGTATGAAGAATCGATGCGTACCCCTTTGATTATGCGTCTGCCGAAAGGTTTCGATCGTAAAGGCGACATCACCGAGATGGTTCAGAATATCGATTATGCGCCGACTTTCCTTGAACTGGCAGGTGCGCCGGTACCTGATGATATTCAGGGAGTATCGTTGTTGCCTCTGTTGAAAGGAGAACATCCGAAAGATTGGAGGAAAGCGTTGTATTATCACTTCTATGAATATCCTGCCGAGCATATGGTAAAACGTCATTATGGAATTCGTACGGAACGATATAAATTGATACATTTCTATAATGATATCGACTGGTGGGAATTGTATGATATCCAGAGCGATCCTACTGAAATGCATAATTTATATGGAAATATACAATATGATTCTGTAATAAACGAACTTAAAACGGAGATGTTTAAGCTACAGGAGCAATATGATGATCCGGTACGCTTTTCTCCGGAAAGAGATAAAGAATAAAAATGTAAATTGTTGATTTATCATGAAACACACCTTATCAATTATAATAGCATTACTGTTTGCCCCTATTATAGCAGTACAGGCTGACGACTTGACACGAAGTATTTCGATTGTTCCCACCCCGGTGCAGATGGTACCGGGAGAGGGGAGCTACCGATTTTCGGATCAGACGGTGTTTGCTGTAGAAAATTCGGGACAGGCGGAAGTTGTCAGGAATTTTATTAAACTGTTTACCCGTGCTGCCGGATTTACACCCCAACTGAAAGAGGGAAGCGCAGCCGGTGGTGACGTTTGTTGTGTAACAGATCGTAATTTAAAAAGTGAAGCTTACCGGTTGGAAGTTACTCCGAACCGTATCGTGATGAAAGCTTCGGATACGAAAGGCTTTTTTTATGCGTTGCAGACTATTCGTCTATTATTGCCGTCCTCTATCGAGAATGCTCGGAATGTAGGGGGGAATCCGGACTGGACAGTACCTTCGGTGAAAATCAGTGATGAACCTCGGTTTGGTTATCGTGGGCTGTTGTTGGATGCCGCCCGTTTTTTTATTCCTAAAGAGAACGTGTTGCGGATTATGGATTGCATGGCTATGCTGAAGCTGAATAAATTGCATTTTCATTTATGCGATGATAATGGCTGGCGCTTGGAAATAAAAAAACATCCTCGTCTTACGGAAGTGGGGGCCTGGCGCGTGGATCGTAGGGATGTACCTTTTCATTCGCGAAGGAATCCGAAGTTGGGAGAAGCGACTCCTGTCGGTGGATTTTATACGCAGGAAGACATGAAAGAGATGATTGCTTATGCAGCCGAACGGCAGATCGAGGTGATTCCGGAAATAGAAATGCCTGCACACAGCAATGCTGCGTTGGCATCTTACCCGGAGTTGGCTTGTCCGGTAGTGAAGAATTTTATAGGAGTGTTGCCCGGTTTGGGTGGAACGCACGCCAATATTATTTATTGTGCAGGCAATGACAGTGTATTTGCCTTCTTGCAGGATGTAATTGATGAAGTGGTGGAGTTGTTTCCTTCCCGGTATATTCATCTGGGAGGTGATGAGGCTAATAAGACGAATTGGGAAAAATGCCCTCTTTGTCAGGCACGGATGAAAAAAGAACATCTGACCCATGAAGAGGATTTGCAGGGATATTTTATGAAGCGGATGTGTGAATATGTGCAAAGTAAAGGACGTGAGGTAATCGGATGGGATGAATTGACCAATAGTACGATTCCTGATGGGACTATTATTTTGGGCTGGCAAGGAATGGGGACGGCCGCTTTGAAAGCTGCTGAATTGGGGCATCCGTTTATCATGACCCCGGCACGCATCATGTATCTGATTCGTTATCAGGGGCCACAATGGTTTGAACCTGTTACTTATTTCGGAAATAATACTTTGCGGAATGTGTTTGATTATGAACCGGTGCAGGAAGACTGGAAACCGGAGTATACATCTCTTCTGATGGGAGTACAAGGGTCTATGTGGACGGAGTTCTGCAATAAACCCGAAGATGTGGATTATTTGCTTTTCCCTCGTTTGGCGGCAGTGGCCGAGAGGGCTTGGACAAAACCGGAGTTGAAAGATTGGAACGGTTTTTTGAAAGGACTGGATGTTTATAACAGCCATATTGCGGTTAAAGGGGTGGGCTATTCCCGTTCGATGTATAACATTCAGCACACCGTGACACCGGTAGATGGAGCGTTGCAGGTTAATCTGGAATGTATTCGTCCGGATGTAGAAATACACTATACATTGGATAATAGGGAACCTTCGGTAAAATCACCTCGTTACACTCAATGTCTGACTGTCAAAAATGCACAAGTATTGAGATGTGCTACTTTTAAAGATGGGAAACAGATGGGAAAGACGCTGATTTTACCTGTTATTTGGAATAAGGCTACCGGTAAGCCTGTACTTGGAGATAACAAGAATGAGATAGTGATGACGAACGGGATACGTGGAAGTCTGAAACAGACCGATTATGAATGGTCTTCTTGGGAAAAGAGCGATCACATTTCCTTTACAATTGATTTACAGAAAAAAGAGATATTGAATACATTAACTTTAGGCTGTATTACCAATTATGGAATGGCTATTCATAAGCCTGCTGTTGTCAAAGTGGAAGTCTCTGATGATAACCGTAAGTTCCGTGAAATAGGAATATTGAACTTTACTTCCGAAGAAATTTTCCGGGAGGGTAATTTTATCGAAGACTTATCATTGGATATGGGCGGTATACAGGTTCGCTATATCCGTATTACGGCTGAGGGCCCCGGAGCATGTCCGGAGGATCATGTACGACCGGGGCAGGAATCCCGGGTGATGTTCGACGAGGTGATGGTGGAGTGAGAATTAGATTTTAGAATTTAGTAGCTGGTAGTTAGAATCCTTGCGGCGTGACAGTCACAAACGGCATATCTCCTACCTTCTACCTTCCAACTCCTACCTTCTAACTCCTAACTACCAGTTTCTAATTTTAAAAACATAAAAACGATGAATAACTCATTGAAATCATTTTTATTGATGATACTGGCAATGCCGGTTATCATTCCTGTTACGGCACAGCAACAGCCTGAATGGCAGAGCCAGTATGCCGTGGGGTTGAATAAATTGGCTCCTCACACTTATGTGTGGCCTTATGGCAGTGCTTCGGAAGTACAAAAAGGTGCTTATGAGCAATCTCCTTATTATATGAGCCTGAATGGTAAATGGAAGTTTAATTGGGTAAAGAATCCGGATAATCGTCCGAAAGATTTTTATAAACCTGCTTTCTATACCGGCGGATGGGCAGATATTGATGTTCCCGGTAACTGGGAACGCCAAGGGTATGGTACGGCTATTTATGTTAATGAGGCCTATGAATTTGATGATAAGATGTTCAATTTCAAAAAGAATCCTCCTCTGGTTCCTTATAAAGAGAATGAGGTAGGCTCTTACAGGCGAACCTTTACCGTTCCCGCCGGATGGGAAGGGCGTCGTGTCGTTCTTTGTTGTGAAGGAGTTATTTCCTTCTATTATATATGGGTAAACGGTGAGTTTTTGGGATATAATCAAGGATCTAAGACAGCTGCGGAATGGGACATCACAGATAAACTGGTAAATGGGGAAAATACGATCGCACTTGAAGTATATCGTTGGAGCTCAGGATCTTATCTGGAATGCCAGGATATGTGGCGTTTGAGTGGAATTGAGCGGGATGTGTATCTTTACAGTACTCCGAAACAGTACATTGCCGATTATAAGGTGACTTCTGTTCTTGAAAAGGAATATTATAAAGAGGGGATATTTAATTTGGATGTGACGGTTGCCGGTCCTGCATCGGGGATAGCTTCCATTGGTTATACACTGAAAGATGCTTCGAATAAAACGGTCCTGCAAGGAAGTCAGGATATAAAGTCGCGCGGATTGAGTAACTATATTACATTCGATGAACAGCGTATTCCCGATGTGAAAAAATGGAGTGCCGAATATCCGAATTTGTACACGTTAATATTGGAATTGAAAGACGCGAGTGGAAAGACTACCGAAATAACAGGTTGTGAGGTTGGTTTCCGTACTTCCGAAATAAAAGACGGACGTTTCTGCATCAACGGTGTACCTGTATTGGTAAAGGGGGTCAACCGTCATGAGCATTCCCAGTTGGGCCGTACAGTCAGCAAAGAATTGATGGAAGAAGACATTAAATTGATGAAGCAACACAATATCAATACCGTCCGCAACTCTCATTACCCGACCCATCCTTATTGGTATCAGCTTTGCGACCGTTATGGCCTTTATATGATCGACGAAGCCAATATCGAATCGCATGGTATGGGTTACGGTTCTGCTTCTCTTGCCAAGGACAGCACATGGCTTACGGCACATATGGATCGTACGCACCGCATGTACGAGCGTTCAAAGAATCATCCGGCTATTGTAATCTGGTCTTTAGGCAACGAATCCGGAAATGGAATTAATTTCGAACGTACGTATGACTGGTTGAAATCGGTAGAAAAGAATCGTCCTGTACAGTACGAACGTGCGGAGGAAAATTATAATACGGATATCTATTGCCGCATGTATCGGAGCGTGGATGTGATTAAAGATTACGTGTCCCGTAAGGATATCTACCGTCCTTTCATCCTTTGCGAATACCTGCATGCCATGGGCAACAGTTGTGGCGGCATGAAGGAATACTGGGATGTGTTCGAAAGTGAACCGATGGCCCAGGGTGGTTGTATTTGGGATTGGGTCGATCAGTCGTTCCGTGAAATCGACAAGGATGGTAAGTGGTATTGGACTTATGGTGGTGATTACGGTCCGAAAGATATTCCCAGTTTTGGTAATTTCTGCTGTAACGGACTTGTAAATGCCATTCGCGAACCTCATCCCCATCTGTTGGAAGTGAAGAAAATCTATCAGAATATCAAGAGCACATTGATTGGTAAGAAGGATTTGACGGTTCGTGTGAAAAACTGGTTCGATTTCTCCGATTTGAATGAATATGTATTGAATTGGAATGTAACCGGTGATGACGGAACGATAATTGCCGAAGGTACGAAAGAGGTTGCTTGTGCTCCTCATGCGACGGTAGATGTTACTTTGGTAGATGTCAAACTTCCGAAAACGCTCCGCGAGGCTTATCTTAATTTGAGTTGGAAACGACAGGAAGCCACCCCGTTGGTAAATACCGATTGGGAGGTAGCTTATGACCAGTTTGTACTTCCGGTATCTAAAAATGCTCGTGGATACAGACCGGATAAAGTCGGAAATACGACTTTTACGGTTGATAAGGCAACAGGTGCTTTGAATTCTCTTTGTCTGGATGGAGAAGAGTTATTAGGGAGTCCGATGACACTGAGCTTGTTCCGTCCGGCCACAGATAATGACAATCGCGATCAGATGGGAGCTAAATTATGGAGGGCTGCCGGATTGGATGCGTTGACTCAAAAAGTGGTTTCCTTGAAAGAAAGCAAAACATCGACTACTGCACAGGTCGATATCCTGAATGCAAAAGGGGAGAAGGTGGGCGATGCTACTTTTGCCTATACGTTGAATCGTGACGGCTCTGTGAAAGTACGGACCACGTTCCAGCCCGACACGACATTGGTAAAATCAATGGCCCGCCTGGGGCTGACATTCGAAGTGGAGGATGCATACGACTATATAACTTATTTGGGAAGAGGTGAACACGAAACCTATATCGACCGGAATCAGTCGGGTAAAATCGGCATTTATGAAACGACTCCGGAGCGTATGTTCCATTATTATGTGGTACCTCAATCTACGGGAAACCGTACGGATGTCCGTTGGATGAAACTGACGGATGATGCCGGTAAGGGTTGTTGGGTAGAGTCGGATTCTCCGTTTCAGTTTAGCACCATTGCTTTCCCGGATGTAATGGTGGAGAAAGCGCGCCATATCAATGAACTGGAACGTAATGGAAAGATAACCGTACATCTGGATGTCAAACAGGCAGGTGTAGGTACCGCAACTTGCGGGCCGGGAGTGCAGTCACAGTATCTGGTTCCATTGACAAAACAAACTTTTGATTTCATTATTTATCCGGTGAAGAATAGAGAATAATAGAATAAATACTTTTAAGAGGAAAATTTAAACAGGACTAAGATGAGGGTATATCCAAACGGATGAGTATACCCTTATTTTATTTCTTGGAAAATTATCTTTTTGTCAAGATCGAATTATAATCTTTTGATAGAAATTATTTCGTTTGAAATCTTATAATTATAGACATTTGGAAAATAAAAAATGGTTTTAGGCATCATTTTGTATTTATCGTCGTAAATTTGCAATAATATCCCAATATTTGATAATATCAATTCGATATAAGAAGGCTGCTATATAGCTTTTTGTATAAAGAAGAAATCATGAAAAATAGAAATTATATTGAGATGCGTTGAATTATGTAAGATGCTTGGATTTTCAATGAACGCGTATGGATGTCCATTGAATGAAGTTGATAGATGAAGGAGGGAAAATATATTGAGTAGGATTGAATTCTTGGTTGCGGCTTAGTACTTTTCCTTTTTCAAATGTAATATTATTAAAGAAAGTGTGTTATGTCAATGAATTGGAATGTAGTGGAAAGATAACTTTGTATTAAGGAAATAGTGTTGACGGTTTATCATTGAATAGTAGAGAAAATCCATTCATGACAAAGAATATTTCTGTAATTTTGGAACTGGATAGTATAACGTAATGGATTTTTAAAATTGTAAAGTGACTGGCATTGTAACTATTTTGTAAATTTCCCAATGGAATATATGTGGTAAAGTTATATTAAACTTAGGTTGACTACCTTTTGTAAGGTTAAATAGATGAATACTATGAATAGAGATAAAATATTGGAGAATAATTCTTCTCGACTTGCTTCATTAGATATATTACGGGGCTTTGACTTGTTTCTTCTTGTTTTTTTTCAACCTGTGTTTGTAGCATTAGGGCAACAATTAGATTTGCCTTTTCTGAATAGATTAGTCTATCAATTTGACCACGAAGCGTGGGTTGGATTTCATCTTTGGGATCTTGTAATGCCGCTTTTTTTGTTTATGACAGGGGCTTCGATGCCTTTTTCTTTGTCTAAATACAAAATTTCTTCTGCCGGCTGCCAGTTTGTCTATCGTCGGATTTTTAGGCGGGTTGTTTTGCTATTTTTATTTGGTATGATTGTTCAGGGCAATCTGCTGGGATTTGACAGTCAGCATATTTATTTATATTCTAATACATTGCAGGCCATTGCTGTAGGGTATCTCATAGCTGCTATTATCCAATTGCATTTTTCATTTAAGTGGCAGATTATAATAACCTTGTTACTACTTCTGGTATATTGGATTCCTATGACATTTTGTGGCGATTTTACACCCCAAGGAAACTTTGCAGAGCAAGTAGATAGATGGGTTTTAGGCCGTTTTCGAGATGGAGTTTATTGGAATGGAGATGGTACATGGAGTTTCTCACTTCAATATAATTATACGTGGATTTGGAGCAGTCTGACATTTGGAGTAACTGTAATGCTTGGAACTTTTGCCGGAAAACTAATGAAAGAGGGAGAGGCGAACCGGAAAAGGGTAGTGAGGATATTGTTGATAACCGGATTGATTTTGATAGGTGTAGCAGTGTTGTGGAGTTTGCAAATGCCTGTTATAAAGCGTCTGTGGACAGGCAGTATGACATTGTTGTCCGGTGGATATTGCTTTTTGTTAATGGCGTTTTTTTATTATTGGATTGATTATAAAGGCCGTATCTGGGGGCTGAACTGGTTGAAAATATATGGAATGAATTCCATTGCGGCTTATCTGTTGGGTGAAGTGATAAATTTTCGGTGTGTTGCAGCTTCGGTGAGTTATGGGTTGGAACAATACTTGGGTGATTATTATCAAGTATGGTTGACTTTTGCCAATTACCTTATTCTCTTTTTCATTTTGAGGGCCATGTATAAATGTGGATTATTCCTTAAGGTTTAATAAGTGGATGTAGTGGAGAAATGATATATTGGCGGAATGTAGAAAGTAAAATGAACCTGATAATCTGGAAAAAGGATATTTTTCATATTTAGAATATTAATAATTACGGCATAGAGAATGAGAAAATTGTATTTATGTTTTGTGAGTGTGTTTTTATCTTTTTCTGCGCTTTGGGCGGAGGGAACGGATTATACCCGGGGACTTTCCATTTGGTTCGATACCCCGAACAGTCTGGATGGAAGGGCGATCTGGTTGCGTGCTGACGGATCGGGGATGAATCCCGATAGAGAGTGGGAAAATGCTTCTTTACCGATTGGAAACGGTAGCTTAGGGGCTAATATATTAGGCTCGGTAGCTGCAGAACGGATTACCTTGAATGAAAAGACCCTTTGGAAAGGAGGTCCGAATACAGCCGGAGGGGCCGACTATTATTGGAAAGTGAATAAACAGTCGGCTTCGGTAATGGAAGAGATACGGCAGGCATTTACCGATGGCGATTATGAAAAGGCAGAATTGCTGACTCGGAAGAACTTTAATGGTTTGGCACATTACGAGGAGGGAGATGAGACTCCTTTCCGTTTCGGATCATTCACTACGATGGGAGAAATTTATGTGGAAACCGGATTGAGCGAGATAGGGATGAGTGACTATTACCGGGCACTCTCGCTGGATTCGGCTATGGCGGTGGTGAGTTTTAAGAAAGATAATACCCGGTATATGCGTAAATACTTTATTTCGTATCCGGATAGCGTAATGGCGATGAAGTTCACTGCTAATAAAACCGGGAAACAGAACCTGGTACTCCGTTATTGTCCGAATTCGGAGGCAAAGAGCAGTCTGTGTGCGGACGATACCGACGGATTATTATATACTGGAGTATTGGAGAATAATGGGATGAAGTTTGCAATCCGTATCAAAGCGATAACGAAGGGAGGAACGACGACCGTAGAACAAGATCGTCTGATAGTGAAAGATGCCGATGAAGTAGTTTTCTTGTTGACTGCCGATACGGATTATAAGATGAATTTTCAACCGGATTTTAAAGATCCGAAGACATACGTGGGGAGCGATCCGGAGCAGACGACCCGAAAAACAATGGAAGGAGCTATCCGGAAAGGATATGATGAACTATATCGTGCCCATGAAGCGGATTATACCTCTCTTTTCAATCGTGTGAAGTTACAATTGAATCCGGAGGTAACTGCCCGGAATCTGCCTACCAATCTGCGTTTGGCAAACTATCGGAAAGGGCAGGCCGATTATCGTCTGGAGGAGTTGTATTATCAATACGGCCGTTATCTGTTGATCGCTTGTTCCCGTTCGGGTAATATGCCTGCAAACCTGCAGGGCATGTGGCACAACAACTTGAATGGTCCCTGGCGTGTGGATTATCATAACAACATCAATATACAGATGAATTATTGGCCGGCCTGCTCCACCAATTTAGGAGAATGTACCCGGCCGTTGGTTGATTTTATCCGGAGCTTGGTGAAGCCCGGTGCAGAAACGGCAAAAGCTTATTTCAATGCCCGTGGGTGGACAGCTTCTATTTCCGCCAATATTTTCGGTTTTACGTCGCCTTTGTCGAGCGGAGATATGTCATGGAATTTTAATCCGATGGCAGGTCCCTGGCTGGCTACCCATATTTGGGAATATTACGACTATACGCGTGACAAGGAATTCCTGAAAAGCACGGGATACGATCTACTTAAAAGCAGTGCACAGTTCACAGTGGATTATTTGTGGCATAAACCAGACGGAACTTATACGGCTGCTCCTTCCACTTCACCGGAACACGGTCCGGTGGATGAGGGGACTACCTTTGTACATGCAGTGGTGCGTGAAATCCTGCTGAATGCCATTGAAGCAAGTAAGGTGCTGGGAGTGGACAAGAAAGAACGAAAAGAGTGGGAGTATGTGCTTGCGCATCTGGCTCCTTATAAGATAGGACGTTACGGGCAGTTGATGGAGTGGTCCAGAGACATCGACGATCCGGAAGACGAGCATCGTCATGTGAATCATCTGTTCGGATTGCATCCGGGGCATACCCTGTCTCCGGTGACGACTCCGGAATTGGCTCAGGCTGCCCGGGTGGTGCTCGAACATCGTGGAGATGGAGCTACCGGATGGAGTATGGGTTGGAAACTGAACCAATGGGCAAGATTGCAGGATGGAAATCATGCTTATAAACTGTATGGCAATCTGTTGAAGAATGGGACATTGGATAATTTGTGGGATACGCATGCGCCTTTCCAGATCGACGGGAATTTTGGAGGTACGGCAGGTATCACCGAAATGCTGCTGCAAAGTCATATGGGATTCATTCAGTTGCTGCCTGCACTGCCGGATGCGTGGCAAGACGGTTCGGTAAGCGGAATTTGTGCAAGAGGCGGTTTTGAAGTGAATCTTTCGTGGAAGGATGGTAAGTTGGCAGAGGCGGTAGTGACCTCTGAAAAGGGTGTTCCGTGTACGGTGAGATACGAAGATAAGACGTTGTCTTTTAAGACAAAGAAAGGTAGCAGCTACCGGATTGTAATGGACAATAATGAACTGAAAAAGAAAATAATAGAATGATGAAGAAAGGACTTTTTTTATTGTTATTGCTTTGGTTATGGATGATACCGGCCGAAGCGGCTTATCAGCCTCAGTATTCAGTGGCCGGCTTCTATCCTTTGGATGATACCGGACGTACGGTGTACTCTATGAATCCTGCCTGGCGTTTCCATAAGGGAAGTGCTTCCGAAGCGTATCGGGTGGATTTTGAAGACAGTGCCTGGGAAGTGGTTTCATTGCCGGACGGAATAGAGTATCAGCCGACGGAAGCCAGTGGGTGTACGAATTATCAAGGAGAGGTATGGTATCGTAAGCATTTTACTCCGGTAGATGAATGGAAGAATAAGAAGCTGTTCTTGCATTTCGAGGCTATCATGGGTAAATCTAAAATCTGGATTAACGGACATTTGGTGAATGAACACTTCGGGGGATATCTGCCGGTTATTGCGGATGTTACCGCCTATGTGGATTTTGGAAAAGACAATGTGATAGCCGTATGCGCTGATAATAGCGACGATCCTTCGTATCCTCCCGGTAAGGCGCAGGATGTACTGGATTTTACTTATAGCGGAGGAATCTACCGCGACTGCTGGCTGATTGTTCATAACGATGTGTACATTACAGATCCGAATTATGAAAATAAGGTAGCGGGTGGCGGATTATTTGTTGCTTATAATAATGTGTCAGAAGAAAGCGCGGATGTATTGCTGGATATTCAGGTAAGAAACGACCGTAAACAGTCTTTTAATGGAAAGGTGGTTTATGAATTGCTCGATGCCAATGGCGGGAAAGTGGGTGAAGCTGGCCGTAAACTTTCCATAGGCAAAGGAAAGGCGGTTTCCGGTGCCAGTAAGATAAAATTGTCTGCTCCGCATCTCTGGTCGCCGGAGTCGCCCTATTTGTATCAGTTGCATGTGTATATAAAAGATAATCAAGGAAATGTGATTGATGGTTATCGTCGTCGTATCGGTGTGCGCAGCATAGAGTTTAAGGGGAAGGACGGTTTTTGGCTGAACGGGAAACCTTATGAAGCTCCCCTGATAGGTGCTAACCGGCACCAGGATTTTGCGATTGTGGGCAATGCACTGTCTAATGGCATGCATTGGCGGGATGCAAAGAAATTGAGGGATGCCGGATTGAAAGTGATCAGAAATGCCCATTATCCGCAAGATCCCGCCTTTATGGATGCTTGTGATGAATTGGGGCTTTTCGTAATAGTCAATACTCCGGGATGGCAGTTCTGGAATGAGGCTCCGGAATTTGCGCAACGGGTTTATTCTGATATTCGCAATATGGTGCGTCGGGATCGGAATCACCCTTCCGTATGGATGTGGGAGCCGATTTTGAATGAGACGTGGTATCCGGCGGATTTTGCACAAAACGTGAAAAACATCGTGATGGAAGAGTATCCGTATCCTTATTGCTATACAGGATGTGATTCGGAGGCGAAAGGACACGAATATTTTCCGGTACTTTTTAAGCACCCGCAATTGGGAGGAGTAGATAAAGAGGAAGCGGAACATCCGGAAATTACTTACTTTACCCGTGAATGGGGAGATAATGTGGACGATTGGTCATCGCACAATTCTCCCAGTCGTGCCAGCCGTGCCTGGGGAGAAACTCCCATGCTGATTCAGGCACAGGGGTATGCGAATCCTTCTTATTCGTATACCTGTTATGAGACGTTGTATCAGACAACCCGGCAGCATATCGGCGGATGTCTGTGGCATTCGTTCGATCATCAGAGGGGCTATCATCCCGATCCTTTTTACGGGGGGATTATGGATGCTTTCCGGCAGCCGAAGTATTCGTATTATATGTTTCAGGCGCAACGTAGCCCGCAGAAAAGCGATTTGATAGCCGAAACGGGGCCGATGGTATACATCGCACACGCGATGACTCCTTTCTCACCCAAAGATGTGACGGTTTATTCCAATTGTGACGAGGTTCGTCTTACGGTATTTAAAGAGGGAAAACAGTATCATTTTAAAAAGGAGAAAAGGGAGAAGGGAATGCCGTCTCCGGTGATTACGTTTAAGGATGCGTATGATTTTATGCAGGATAAGGCTTTGTCGCGTAAAAGAAAGCAGGCGGATGTATATATGTTTGCAGAGGGGCTTATCGATGGAAAAGTGGTGGCTACTCATCGGGTATCTCCGGCACGTCGTCCGTCCCGGCTTTTGCTGTGGGTTGATAATGAGGGGATGCAGATGGAAGCCAATGGCTCGGATATAGTTACGGTAGTAGCTGCTGTGGCAGATGAAAACGGGAATATCAAACGTTTGAATAACTATTTCGTTCGTTTCGAGATTGAAGGTGAAGGTACGATTTTGGGTGATGAGGACATTATGGCGAATCCACGTCCCGTACAATGGGGGACGGCACCTGTATTGGTGAAGTCGACTACCCGTCCCGGCAAGATTAAGGTTCGGGCTTCCGTATTGGTGGAAGGTACACAGATGCCCGCCAGTGAAACGATTGAAATAGAGACTTATCCGGCAACTGTTCCTTTGATTTTTGATGAGGCCGAAGAGAATGCTATGGGTAAGATAGTCAGAAAGAAAACTACCGGGAAAACGGAAGATGAAGATTGTGCACGCGAAGTGAAGAGATTACAAATGGAATTGAATCAATATAAACTGAAAGAGGTGGAACAACAACAAACGGATTTCGGTGAAAAAAGATGAATAGAGAAGTACAATGAAGAAAATTTTATTATCAATGGCTCTGCTTGCTGCGGTTTGTAGCGGGCAGGCACAAAACGGAGAAGAGTATTATGTGAAGCATCTGGATTTTCCACAGGGTGCTACACTTCAAGAGAAAGTGGATATGGCGGCAAGATTGGTACCGACGCCACAACAGTTGGCTTGGCAACAGATGGAACTGACTGCTTTCCTGCATTTCGGTATCAATACCTTTACAGGTCGTGAATGGGGAGACGGGACAGAAGATCCGGCCCTGTTCAATCCGACACAGTTGGATGCAGAGCAGTGGGTGCGTACATTGAAAGAAGCCGGTTTTAAGATGGTGCTTCTCACGGCGAAGCATCATGACGGTTTTTGTTTGTGGCCTACCAAGACTACGGCTCATTCGGTAGCTTCTTCATCTTGGAAGAATGGTAAAGGGGATGTCGTGAAGGAACTTCGGGACGCTTGTGATAAGTATGACATGAAATTCGGAGTGTATCTGTCTCCCTGGGATAGAAATGCGGCATGCTATGGGGATTCTCCGAAATATAACGAGTTTTTCATTCAGCAATTGACAGAGTTGCTTTCCAACTATGGGGAAGTGCACGAGGTGTGGTTCGATGGTGCCAATGGTGAAGGGCCTAATGGCAAGAAACAGGTTTATGACTGGGATGCATTCTATAAAACGATCCAGAAGTTACAACCGAAAGCTGTAATGGCTATTATGGGTGACGATGTGCGCTGGGTAGGCAACGAGAAAGGAATCGGCCGCGAGACGGAATGGAGTGCTACCGTGCTTACTCCGGGAATCTATTCCCGTTCGGAGAAAAACAACAAACAGTTGGGGGTATTTGGCAAGGCGCAGGATTTGGGAAGTCGGGATATACTCGGAAATGCAACGGAACTTTTCTGGTATCCTTCGGAGGTAGATGTTTCTATTCGTCCGGGTTGGTTCTATCATCAGGAAGAGGATAGTAAGGTGAAAAGCCTGAAACATTTGACGGATATTTATTTTCAGTCTGTCGGTTATAATTCGGTTTTACTGTTGAATATACCGCCGGATCGCCGGGGATTGATAAACGAAGCGGATGTGACCCGTTTGAAAGAGTTTGCCGAATATCGTAAACAGACTTTTGCCGATGACAGGGTGAAAGGCGGACAGAAGTTATGGGAAGCGAAACCGGGTGAAGAACGCATTTATAAACTGAAATCGGGTTCGGAGATCAATGTAGTGATGTTGCAGGAGGATATTTCGAAAGGACAGCGTGTGGAAGAATTTTCGGTAGAGGCACATACTGCTGATGGCTGGAAAGAGGTAGGGCAGGGGACTACCGTAGGTTATAAACGTATGTTACGTTTCCCTGCAGTAAAAACCGATCGGTTGAAAATTAAAATAAAGAATTGCCGTCTGACCGCCAATATCAGTAAGATAGCTGCTTTTTATGCGGTTCCTTTACAGGAAGAGGGTGAAACGGTCGATTGGAACAATCTGCCGCGTTCTGCTTGGAAACAGGTTTCTGCTTCTCCGCTCGTTATTGATTTAGGCAGTCCGGTATCGTTGGGGGCTTTTACTTATGCTCCTGCCAAAGCCGAAGCCAAGCCGACAATGGCGTTCCGGTATAAATTCTTTGTGAGCTTGGATGGTAATAATTGGAAAGAAGTTCCTTCAAGTGGAGAGTTTAGTAACATTATGCATAATCCGCTTCCGCAAACGGTATCATTTAAGGAGAAGGTGAAAGCCCGGTTTATCAAATTAGAAGCTACTACACCGACAGATACTCCTGCTGTGGTGGAAATAAATGAAATCGGGGTAACGGTGAATAAATAACGTCCACTCGCAACAAGGATGCTGCAGCATAGCTTCTCCTCCTTTTGGAAGCCATACGGAATATAAAGTTATATCGAACTTAGATTAAATAAATAATTGATGAGTACAATGAACATAAATAAGCGTAATTTATATACTACCGCCTCTGCTTTGGTTTTGTCCGGGCCATTAGTGGCTCAGCAACCGAATATTATTCTTTTTCTGGTGGATGATATGGGGTGGCAGGATACCTCAGTTCCTTTCGGGGCAGAGCCCACCAAGTTGAACGAAATTTATCATACCCCCAATATGGAGAGGTTGGCACAAAAAGGGGTGAAATTTACTCATGCTTATGCAAATTCCATCAGCTCTCCGTCGCGGGTAAGTCTTTTTACCGGGGCAAATGCTGCAAGACATCGGGTAACTAACTGGACCTTGAAGAAAAATGTTTCTACCGATCGCAAAAACGATCTGTTGGAATTTGGAGATTGGAATTACAATGGTTTGTGTCCGGAAGAGGGTGTGCCTTATACATTTTATGCCAAATGTCTACCCGAACTGCTTCGGGAAAACGGATATACAACCATGATGGTGGGTAAAGCGCATTTTGGATCATTGGATACTCCGGCAGCTGATCCGTTAACAATTGGCTTCGACTATAACATTGCCGGACATGCTGCCGGAGCGATGGGGAGTTATTTGGGAGAAGAAGGATACGGGGCTACCGGAAACCCCGAGTGGGCGAAGATATGGGCCGTTCCCAATCTGGAAAAGTATCATGGTACGGATACGTTTTTGACTGAAGCTTTGACGTTAGAGGCTAAAGGATTGATGGATAAGGCACTGCTTAAGCAAAAACCTTTCTTTTTGTATATGAGTCATTATGCAGTTCATGCTCCATTTGCTACCGATAAGAGGTTTTATGATAAGTATATTGCTAAAGGACTTTCTCATAAAGAAGCGCAGTATGCCGGACTGGTGGAAGGTATGGATAAGAGTTTGGGCGATCTGATGGATTATCTGGAAGAAAAAGGTATCGTACAAAATACGGTTGTCATTTTTATGTCGGATAACGGTGGTTATACAATAGGCCGTCCGGATAAGAACTTTCCATTAAGTGAGGGAAAAGGGTCACTGAAAGAGGGAGGTATTCGTGAGCCGATGATCGTCTACTGGCCGGGGGTGACGCAACCTTCTGCCGAAAATGCGACACCGGTGATTATTGAGGATTTCTTTCCCAGTATTTTGGAACTTGCCGGGGTAAAGAAAGGAATACATACTCCGCAAGTTGTGGATGGAAAAAGTTTTGTGCCATTCCTGAAGGGAAAACGGGGGGATATGAAACGTCCTTTATATTTTCATTATCCCAATAATTGGGGGGAACGTCATGGTACTACCGGTGCCCCGCAAAGCGCTATTATTGAGGGAGACTGGAAACTGATTTATTATTATGAATCACAGACTTCTGCTTTGTTTAATTTGAAAGATGACCTGTCGGAATTGCACAATCTTATCAATGAGGAGGCATGCGGGAAAATCGCTGCCAAGTTGGCGAAAGATTTGACTCGTCATTTGAAGAAAACAAATGCTATCATACCTGTATTGAAATCAACCGGTAGGCCGGTGAGATATCCGGATGGAACAGAGATAAAAACGGTTTCTTAATTGAATAATTTTATTATAGTAGTTAAGTAGTAAGTAGTCAAGTAGTTAAGTAGAAATGATTTGCCTGATGTGTTTTTCTTGACTACTTACTACTTGACTACTTACTACTTAACTACTGATCATGAATTGTTGAGGCCTAATTGTTTCTTATTATTTCAAAGTCGGTATATATAGGTAGATGATCGCTGTACCCTCCCAGATATTTTATGCCGGAATAAGTGCGGAAAGGTTGTTTTCCTCCATATTTTTCATCATTGGATAACAGAAAAGGCAGACGGGCTACGTTTGCCTTTTTTTCGTCGGTATGGAAAGGTGATGAGCTGTCCAATAAGGTACCAGATATAATAAGGTGGTCAAGTAATCCCCATTCTCCCTGATATTTGTAAGAGCCAAAACTGTATTTTTCGGCTTCTGCTCTTGATGCAAACAGATGATAGAGCTGTAAGGGGACGGGATGGGGTGGCGGGGCTAATGCACCCAGTGTTTGGGTTATTGACTTATTGTTTGGGTAATCATTAAAGTCTCCCATAATAATAAGTTGAGGATGTAGGCGGGTAGTCAGCAGACTGTCTGCTATCGAACGGATTTTTCCGGCAACTAACATACGGTAGGGTTCGGATACCTTGGCTCCGCCAGAACGTGAAGGAAGATGAACGACTAATACATCCAGACTGTCTCCTGTGGCGAGTAGTCCGCAAACATGGAGGATGTCTCGTGTTGGGCGGTTCTGCGGTCTAAAAGTACCGGTCGGGATGGAACGGTGGGATAGTAATTTAAAACGGTCACGTTGGTAGAGCAATGCTACATCGATGCCGCGTTCATCCGGAGAGTGAGTGATGACATAGCGGTATCCTTGTTCTTTTAAAGGAGAATAGCGTGTCAGATCGCGCATAACATTGTCATTTTCTACTTCACAAAGCCCCACCAGAACCGGTGGAACCCATTCACCGACAGCAGTAATGACGCGGGCTATATTGACTAATTTCTTTTTGTAACGCTGGTAGTTCCAGTGGCGGAGAGCATCGGGCAGAAACTCATAATCGTTTTTTAGGGAATCATGGTGGGTGTCGAATAGATTTTCTACATTCCAGCACATTACGCGGAAAGGGGGGGAATCGGCTTGAGCGGTGAGTCGGGGCATGTACAAGAAAAGGAATAATAAGACAATTATTCCTCTATTCATTTTCTTCTTCTTCTTTTTCTTGCCATTCATAACATCCGGCATCGGGTGCTTCGTCTATGGTTCGTGGCATTCCTTTCAGATCCAGAGGAAAGTCTTGGGCATCTTCGCTCAGTCCGATATTAATGGCAGCCGATTTTGGAGTTAACTGGAAATCGAACAATTGTTCTCCCCGTTTATCTGTTAGCAAAAAGTTATCGTCCTTTTTCCATGTCACATTGATTATCTTGTCATTTTTTTCTTCTACGGAATTGATGAGGCAGTGAGAAAAAAGATAGTCGAAAGCTATGGAAGAGTCATCTGAGCGTGAACCGTTGATTTCGTCATTAGAAGAGCCGGCTATGATACAATTGAGGAAAACGGCAGCTTTAATAGGATAGGCAATTTCTCCTGATTCGTTTTTTAAGGCAAGGGCTACTCCTTGCTTTATATCCCAACTATAATAATTGGCCAGCGTACAGTGCACGAATTTATAATCTCCCCCAAGCAGGCTTACACAATTTTTTCCGGCATTACTGATTTCACAGTTACCAATGCTGGCTTGGCAAGAGGTCATTTCCAGTCCGTTTCCCGAGACTTGCCGGATAACGGAATTGGTAAGGGTCAGCTTCTTTTGGTCGATAGCCGATGAGTCGCAACGGATACCATATATTCCTCCGTGTATATCGACAAAGTTCAGAGAATTATCATAGCTTGAAGTATGGAAACGGATACCATCCCATTGTCCGGGCAAGCGGTCATAGGGGAGGTTGGAGAACATCTTGTCAGTACGGTCGCCTCGGAAAACGACGGGAGCTTCCAGTGTGCCTTCTGCTACGAGTTGTCCATGTACTTGGATGCTCGATTTGCCGTGAAAATAGAACCGGGTTCCGGCGCCAATGGTTAAGCGGGCACCTTCCTTTACACTCAGACTGTCATAGATGACGATAGGACGTGCGGAACTGATAAGGGTATCTTGTGTGATTTCCTTTTGGCGCAAAGAGACAAAATCTTGTCCATATGCCAGCAACTTAACGTTCTGTCGGTTGGTATTGGTGATGAATACGATGGAATCTTTCCGGAAGACAGGTTCGTCACTGTCTTGTGGAGCTAAAGTTGCTTCAATAAAGACATATAAGCTGTCTTTGCTCCGTATCTCCACATCATAAAAGGAATTGCCCTTCATGCCGTCCACATTGATGCGGAATCCGGAATTGGCGGCATCTGCCAATACGATCGATGAAATGATTAATGATTCTTTGTTGCGGTTATATACTTTCAGGATATGGGTGGAAGTGCCGATACCGGCTAATATGGTATCCATTCTTAACGTGTCTTGGGAAAAAGAGAGTGCAAGAGAGGGATCGGCGGAGAAGTTCTCGTCATCACAGGCCGGGAACAATACCAAACTTGCCAATAAAAATAAGAGAATGTATACCGGGTTTCTTTTCATATCTTGCTGTTATATAAATCAGGCACAGATTAGAGAATCCGTGCCTAATATAAACGAGGAATGACCTTGTTTATTATTTCTTTTCCGGGATATTTGCCAATACATCCAACAGGTGACGCCAGAATTTGTCTACCGAAGGAATGTGCATACGTTCGTCCGGTGAGTGAACTCCCGTCAGTGTAGGACCGAAAGAAATCATATCTAAGGAAGGATATTTATCGAGGAAAAGTCCGCATTCCAGACCGGCGTGAATTGCTTTTACCTGAGCGTCTACACCGAACAAACGTTTGTAGGAAGCGGCTGCCACTTCCAGAATGGCTGAGTGCGGATTCGGTTTCCAACCCGGATAACCGTCACCGAAAGTTACGGTTGCACCTGCCAATTGGAAAGCCGTACGAACGGTGTTCGCCATATCGTCGCGGGCGGAGAGGATAGAACTGCGCTGGCTGGTTTCGATACGGATTATATTTCCCGGTTTCATTTTAACGGATGCTAAGTTGGTGGAGGTTTCTACCAGTCCGGGGATATCCTGACTCATAGCATATACTCCGTGGGGTACAGCATAGAGTGCTTTCAACAGACGGGCGGTGGTATCTTGGTCAATAGCTTTGGTACGGGGTGTTTCCGATTCTAATACAAGTTTTAAATCCGGTTCTGTTACTGCGAGCTCATTTTCTATTTCGGCAGTAAAGATGTTCAGGTTAGCACGTACATCATGTTTGGCATCTTCGGGGACGGCACAGACAGCGTATGCTTCACGAGGGATAGCGTTGCGAAGGTTACCGCCATTAATTTCACATAAGTACAGGTCGTATTTGGCTATCATTTTACTGAGAAAACGGTTCAGTATCTTGTTGGCATTACCGCGACCCAGATGGATATCACCACCGGAATGTCCGCCTTTCAGACCTTTTACCTCTACTTTAAAGAAAAAGTAACCGGCTGGAACATCTGCCTCCTTATAAGTAAATTGGGCTACGGAGTCTATTCCTCCTGCGCAACCGATGAAAAGTTCCCCTTCATCTTCCGAATCGAGATTCAACAGGATATCACCGTTCATGAAACCTTCTTTCAAGGCAAATGCACCGGTCAACCCCGTCTCTTCGTCTACTGTGAAAAGGCATTCCAACGGACCGTGCTCGATGGTATCATCTGCCAGAATAGCGAGTTCTGTGGCTACTCCGATTCCGTTATCGGCTCCGAGTGTCGTGCCTTTGGCTTTCATCCATTCACCATCAATTTCTGTTTCGATAGGATCGACAAGAAAATCGTGTTCCACGTCATTATTCTTTTCGCAGACCATATCCACGTGTGATTGCAAAATGACGGTTTGCAGATTCTCCTTTCCCGGCGTGGCCGGTTTCTTGATCAAAACGTTTCCGGCTTCATCAACTTTGGTCTCCAGATTATGTTTTTCTCCAAACGCTTTTAAGTATGCGATAATTTTTTCTTCCTTCTTTGAAGGGCGCGGTACTTGGCATATTTCTGCAAAATACTTGAATACACCTGCCGGCTTAAGTTCTTGTTTTTCCATTCTTTTTTCTTTTTATTTGAGTGAATGTTTGAAATATAACCCCTTATTGCTAAAGATGGTTAAAATAAATCTACTTTCTGAACCCGTTTCTCTTTTTTTATAATAAAAAAGGCGGTTGAGTCCATACAAAAGTCTATATTTGCACCCACAAAATTAATAGAAATGCTCAATACAATACTGTTTACTTTGTTAATAGTTACTATTTGTATCTTATTATTAGGTATCAAGGTCTTTTTTGTGAAAGGTGGAAAATTTCCTAACGGACATGTGAGCGGCAATAAAGCTTTAAGAGATAGGGGGATTAGTTGTGCACAGTCTCAGGACCGTGAAGCACAGAAGAAATCCCGCTTTTCTATTGATGCCCTTGAAAAGGCTTTGAATGATAGTATGAACTAATTAATTAAAAACTATATTTTTACAAGTTATGAAGAGAATAAATTGCCTCATTAACGGTTTGGCTGCTCTTGCGCTTATCGTTTTGTTTTCACAATGCGCTGGTAAAGCTGATACAAAAACTACGACATCTGCCGGAGAAGCAACAGCTAATACTGTATCCGGTGATTTAAAGATCGCTTATGTGGAAGTGGATACGCTGCTTTCCAAATACAACTTCTGCATTGATCTGAATGAGGCTATGATGAAGAAAGAAGAGAATATCCGTTTGACACTGAATCAGAAGGCTGCTACTCTTGACAAGGATCAGAAAGAATTCCAGAAGAAATACGAAAACAATGCGTTTATTTCTCCGGAGAGAGCTCAGCAGGAATATAACCGTTTGATGAAGATGCAACAGGATTTGCAGGCATTACAGAATAAATTGACTAATGAGTTGGCTGCCGAAACACAGAAGAACAGTTTGCAGTTGCGTGACTCTATCAATGTTTTTCTGAAAGAGTATAACAAGACGAAAGGTTACAATTTGATTCTTAGTAATACCGGTTTTGATAACTTGCTTTATGCCGATAGTTCATTCAATATCACACAAGAGATTATCGATGGCTTGAATGCAAGATATACTTCTGCTGCTAAGAAATAATTTTAAGATATTTATAGAAAAAGGGGCATAAATGCATCAACTGCATTTATGCCCCTTTTTCTATATTCGCGGATTCGGAATTAATGTCCGGGCTTGCCACCGCCACCGCCACTGCTACCAATTGTCGTTACCATTGAGCTGGTGGTGAAAGTGGTTGTTTTCGTTCCGGGAGTGTACACGGCTCCTGTGTAGTAGCCATGGAAATCTTCTCCACCGGAGATGCTGCCTCCTGTATAGATCGTGTAATTGGTATTGGCTTTCAGGTCGGCACTGCTGAATAATAGAGTCATTGTCTGATAAGAACGCGGCAATTTATACGTAAACACATTCGTACCGTTTGCATCTTGTATGTTGATCAGATTTCCGGATGTTGCTGATGATGCACTATATAACACGGAACGTTGACTACAAGCCGATGAAGTAGGAGTGCTACTCGAGCCACCCGTACCTATTAGCACTCCTCCTGTGATAGAGAATGTATTCCTGTCACAATCGAATCCGTCATTAATTCGGAGATCGTTTTTGGTTTTGATTCCTTTGGATTGATTACCGGATACCGATATATGAATTTCACCTCCGTTCATGGTGAAAGTGCCGTCGCATTTAATGCCTTTTACATCGTCGGAAGTAGAAGTTATTTGAACTTTTCCTCCGTTGATTTCAATGTATCCTTCGTCTCCGTCGAGTCCGTCACTATCGGAGGTTACTGTTACCGAACCTCCGTCGATACGGATGTAATCGTTGGCATGAATCCCATCGGAAGCGGCTCCGGTAATTGTTATGTTTCCGGAATTTACTAATAAATAATCATCACTGCAAATGCCATGCTTTTTATTACCCTGTACATATAGAGCACCTTCTCCATTGAAAATCAGTTGACCCTCACTGAAGAAGCATCCTTTCATGTCTTCTGGACCGGAGTCGGCATACTTCTTTCCGTCTGTTAATGTGTTTATCGTACCTTCCGTCAAATTGACTGTGACCTTTTTACCCGATTGGATATTGATGGCCGGGCCGTCTGCATTCGTTATATTTACTCCGTTCAGTGTCAATATAAATTTTTTATCACTATAAATCTTAAACATTCCATTGGAAATAGTTCCGGTAAGTATGTATTCTACTTCCTCGGAGATGGTGGATGTTATGATAACATTTCCGTCATCTACGGAAATTGAAACACCTTCGAAAGCCAATGGATTAACAATCTCTATTCCGATATCGGAATAGAGGATTTTTATTTGCAGAGAGTTGTCTCCGAAACTCAGACTATCTATTTCGGTCATGGAATACGTAGGGGCATCTTGATCGTGCAAGTGTAAAAGTACGGTTTCATTTACAAATGTCATACTGTCGAGAACTGACAGGAGAACTCCTTGGGTTATTTTGTCTGAGCGATGTACAAACATCTTTTCTTGCGCCAGTATACTTTGTATACACAACGCACAAATTCCTGATAATAAAATAATCCGTTTCATGGTCGTCTGAATTTGAATACTGGTGGTCTATTTTCAGCAGATAAATTCCGGGAATCAAACGGTCTGTGTCCAAATAGCCGGTTTCGCTGACTTGATCTTGAAAAATTTTCATTCCATCCAGCCCGTAAACAACTGCGGTAGTACCTTTTGCTATGTTTCTGATCTGTACATTTTTTGTGGATGGATCTACAAAGATGTAAACATTCTGTTCTCCGGTAAGAGAATTACTGATGCCTGTGGTTTCGTTACTGAAAGTAATTGTCCGTACTTCTGAATAGTGAAAGGAGCTTTCCTCTCCGTTCAGCCGGTTCAGCCATAGTGAGCCATTCTGAAAAGCCAGTTTCCTGATCTCGGATAGACGGAAAGTCTGTTCCGTGCCATCATTCAGATTGATGATTAAATTCTCTTGTGCTTGTATATGATATACATTTATCATAAATAGCCATCCGAGAATGATTGATGGTAATACTCTGATTCGATTCATATTTTTTAGCGTATTAAGAACTTGTCTAAATTTTCCTCTAAAAGTTTTATCAGTTTTTGAGTTTATTTTCGGCCTGTTTCCTTGTTTTCACTCGTCAAATAGCCCGTTATCCTCCTCTGAAAACAGAAAAATATCCTTAAATAATGATTCTTAAAAGAATGCTGAGCAAAATTTAAACCGGCTCTAAAGTTTTAATCGAAATTGAGTATTTTTATATTAAATAACAATTAAAATCAACCAACAGGTCTTTTTTATCTGCCAATACTGAGATTTTGAGGTGTTTACAGAAATACCGGATATTTATGATTAGAGGATTTCCTTGTGGTAGTAATGAGATCTTGGAAAGAGGGGAAACCGGGGTAAATTTTTATATCGAATATAGAAGGGTCTGTTTGAATTTTCCTCTCAAAATAATACTGAGTAAAATTTAAGCAGGCTCCCAGGTAAATAAAAAAATGATGAGAAAACTTTTATTGTAGCTTGGCTTCTTCTTGTGGAATGCGAAAAGCCGTGTAAAGTTCCAGAATGGCAGCGATGGTAAGGCAGGCGATCCATTCATTTCCCCGGGTAGAGAACATGAAAGCTCCGGTCAGCACTAATGCGACGGCGCCGAATATTTGCTGGATGCGCAAGCGTTTCAATGTTTTGCTTTTCCCCTTTACCGGAGTATTGATTTGGGCAAGAGCTACAAAACCAGCTCCGATGGTATATATATAAGGTGCATAAATCCATCCGGTGATGAATACTGCTGCTCCTACAAGAGCCATAAGAGCACCTACGGCAAAAAGTGCGGGTACGAGTTGTTTCATTTATTTATTTTCAAATACGTAAATATCTTCATTGGGTTTCTTCATCAGATACTTTTCACGTGCTATTTGCTCGATGGCGTCAGGATTACTGCTTAGCTCGTTGAGTTTCTTTGTGTTTTCTTCGTAGTCGGCACGGTATTTTTCGATTTCGCTTTGCAACCGACTGATTTCACGTGTATATCCGATACGCCGGATGGCACTGTTTTCGTCCAGAAAACCGATGATGGCTGCAAAAGCCAACACAGTGATGAGGTATTTGTGTTTACCGATAAACTCCCAGATTGTTAGTAAATTGCTCATAATTTCTCCTTTAATTCCGTATGCAAAGATAAAACTTATAACTTAAAACTTGCCACTTCCCGGCTAAAACTTCTCACTCATCACTTATTACTTATTACTTTTTTTGCGTACATTTGCAGAAACTCAAAAAACAGAGAGATCCCGACGTATGGAAAACTATATTGTATCTGCCCGTAAATATCGTCCGTCTACCTTTGAGTCGGTGGTGGGCCAACGGGCATTGACTACGACACTGAAGAATGCCATTGCCACGCAAAAACTGGCGCATGCCTATCTGTTTTGCGGGCCTCGTGGAGTAGGAAAAACCACGTGTGCACGTATCTTTGCCAAGACTATCAACTGTATGACTCCTACTGAGGATGGAGAGGCTTGTAATGCATGTGAGTCTTGTGTGGCTTTTAATGAACAGCGTTCCTATAACATTCATGAATTGGATGCCGCGTCCAATAATTCGGTAGATGATATCCGCCAATTGGTAGAGCAAGTGCGGATTCCGCCACAGATCGGTAAGTATAAGGTATATATTATTGATGAGGTACATATGTTGTCGGCCTCTGCTTTCAATGCTTTTTTGAAAACATTGGAGGAACCTCCCCGTCATGCTATCTTTATTTTGGCGACGACGGAGAAGCATAAGATTCTTCCTACTATTTTGTCGCGTTGCCAGATTTATGATTTTAACCGTATCAGTGTGGAAGACACGGTGCAGCATCTGGCTTATGTGGCTTCTAAAGAGAATATCACAGCAGAACCCGAAGCGCTGAATGTCATTGCGTTGAAGGCGGATGGCGGTATGCGTGATGCACTTTCCATCTTCGATCAAGTGGTAAGCTTTACCGGTGGACACATTACGTATAAGAGCGTGATTGAGAATCTCAATGTGTTGGATTATGAATATTATTTCCGGTTGACGGACTGCTTTCTTGAGAATAAGGTGAGTGACGCCCTGTTGTTGTTCAATGATGTGCTGAACAAAGGTTTTGACGGTAGTCATTTCATTACGGGACTTTCTTCTCATTTCCGTGATTTGCTTGTCAGTAAAGATGCTGCTACTTTGGCATTGCTTGAAGTAGGAGCCAGCATCCGGCAGCGTTATCAGGAACAGGCACAGAAGTGCCCGTTGCCTTTTCTGTATCGGGCTATGAAGCTCTGTAATGATTGTGATATGAATTACCGTGCCAGCAAAAATAAGCGTTTGCTGGTGGAACTGGCCTTGATACAGGTTGCCCAGCTTACCACCGAGGGGGATGACGTGGGTGATGGGCGCCGCCCTAAGCAAGCTATAAAACCCATATTTACGCAATCTGTTGCTGCTCAGCAGTCACAGACTGTTCCTGCTACATCGCAAACTCAACCGGTTTCTGCTGTCGTTACTCCGGTTCAGCAACAACAGCAGAAACTGCAACAACCGGCGTCTGTCCAATCTGTTCCTGTGGCTGGGACTTCTCCGGTTATTCCATCATCAGCAGATATACCTGCTTCCGGATTGAAGGTGCCGGTGAAGGAAGAGAAGAAAATTCCGGTAATGAATAAGGCCGGTTTGGGGGTTTCTATTAAGCATCCTCAGAAAGAAGCTGTTTCGCAGAGGACGACTACGCCTCAAGCATCGTCTCAGGTTCAGTCTCAGCCCGAAGAAGATTATATCTTCAATGAAAAAGATTTGAATTACTATTGGCAGGAGTATGCCGGCCAGCTTCCTATCGAGCATAAAGCGCTTGCGATGCGTATGCAGAATATTCGTCTGACGCTACTTAATGATGATATAACTTTTGAGGTAGTAGTGGATAATGAGATTGTGGCAAAGGACTTTACTTCTATGATTCCTAATGTACAAAACTATCTTCGCAGTCGTTTGAAGAACAGGAAGGTGAAGATGACGGTCCGTGTCAGTGCACCTGCCGAGAACGTACGTGCCTTCAGCAGGGTAGAGAAATTCCAGATGATGGCAAAGAAAAACGAGGCATTGTTACAGTTGAAAGACGAGTTCGGGTTAGAGTTATATTAAATCTTGCACTTCTTCTTTCTGTAATATCTCCCAGAATCTTTGTGGCAACCATATATTGGGTATGTTTATTGCGTTTTTGAACAATGGTGCAATATCGGCAGGACGGAATCCTGCTATTCCACATCCTATCTCAGTGACGAGGAATGTTCTTTCCGGATCGTTTTGAGCAAATTTTATGAATTGGTCTATGTAGGGGCGAATCGTTCCGATGCCACCTTGCATGGTAGGGATGGCATACGTCTGTCCTTGAAGACCCGTGCCTTGCCTCCAGACGGCTCCCCATTGGTTCATAGCCAGACGGGCGGCACCTCCACCATGATAGCCTTGCAGGTTGCTGCCGAATACGAATATCTCATTAGGCTTTAATTCTGTGATGTGATTGGGGGTGATACGCGTATTCATGATTCAATAATTCTTAGTTGCCCGTAAAGATAGTGATTCTTTTATTAATTTTGTGAATGCATTCCGGTCGTTCGTTCAATTTATTTCTGTTATAGAGAGAATTGGCGGACTTTTGTGATATGTTTCACTAAAAAAAAGATTTATGGAAAAGCAGAAAATGCAATTTAAAACTCGGAATGTAGGATTTATTGTTCCTATTGGTCTTTATCTTCTTTTTGTCGGAATGCTTTCTTGGGGATCTGTCGTGAGTGCCAGATCTTTTTCTATGGGCGTCATGGCTACTTGGGGGATGGCTATCCCTGTTCTTACTATTCTTTCGTTGTTTTGTTCTTATCTCTTTTTTTGTATGATTACTTGCGCGGGAAAGAACAAAGTAGGAAAGGTAGCCACTGAGATTACTTCCAAAGGATATTGTTCGACAAAAAACATGTATTATTTCGGATTAAAACTCCATGTTGTGGCTTTCCGTAGAAAAGGAACTATACCTTTTCCTGAAATGCTCATATTTTCCGTTCCGCTGTTGATGAAAATGATTCCACTGTATTCAAAAGAGAATGTGTGGGAAATCTGAACAATAGAGAAATATATGCCGATAAAATATATTCGGATCTATCATTTTATGAAGAGACGCAAGAATGCAAAAAACTCGAGCTATTTATTCCTATAAAAGCTATCAAAGGAGAATCACCTGAAATAACCAAAAGGGAGAAAGCGGCAAAAGAATTGTTTTCAATGGCAGTCTCAAAGGTCAGACACCCCATTGAATCATTATTCAACTGGTTGTGAAAAAACAAATATTCAAAGAGCGATGAAAGTCAGATCTATATTTGGACTTCTGGTACATACGATGAGAAAAATTGCCATCGTATTGATTAATCTAATTTTTAACGAAGGAATCAAATAATGATTCACATAAATAATAACTTCGATTCTCAGAAAGAAATGCACTTAAATATTGTATTCGTCAGTTATAGGAAAACGCTGTGTGAGTGGTTATTATAATAATAGTTGTAGTATATTTTATATATCCTACCTTCGGTTAACCTGTAAATTATCATTCCTAAAGATTGAATCATTGCAAGGATATACCGTGCCTGTTACCTTTGTAGTGATCCCAATCTTTATATGAACCGTGGTAGCAGGATATGGACCCGATGAAAGCTTGTCCCTTCAACTCCGGCTGTTACCAATACAATCATATATTCCCAATACACCTTGCCAATGAAATCTCTAAGATTATAAATTTCATTGAAAATGGACTTGATAAATTTTTAATAATATCTTACATTTTTTAAAGAAAAGGGTTATATTTGCAACATCTTCATCTGCTTTGGCGAGCAGAGGTATGAGGAGACGTATATACATAAAAGGCGTAACTGTATGTTTTGGTTTTGACAATGTAAGAACTTTGCAAACTCTACGAATTATCAAGAATAATGTAATGGGGGCTTTATAAGATGTATATTATATGTCCTTATCGGTTTATAATGATAGTGCTATGTTTGTGCTATTATATATTTACATTAACATAGGTAGCGTCATTTGATAATCTGAGTAATACGAAGGCTTTTGCACTATGGAACGGACGTCAGGAGTGGCTCTGCGTTTTATATGTATCTATTAAAAAAAGAACAATGTATTTACTACCAAGAAAGAGCCATTGGTTAACAAGGTGACTTATGAAACAGCTTTATTCATCTCTTTTGCTTAAATCGATATTATCGGTGTTTCTTTTATTTTTTGTCATTCCCGTTATTAAGGCAATTGGTCCTTATGATATCGTTTTGGGAGGAAAATACACAGACTATGGAACTGGCTTTTACAAACGAGGAACGTATTATGATGTGAAAGCCGATGGTGTGAAATTGCCCGGTGTTGGTAGGAACGCTTTTGAATGGTTCAATTTCAACAACGATAAGTATGTTGATGCCTACTCGTTAAATGAAGTATGGCAAGGTAACGGTTCTTATGTGTATAGCGAGAGTAATATGCCCTTACGACACACAGACTGGGTATCACAATTCGATCAATGGCAACTTCAAGCTATTGACTTTAATAATGATGGACGTTTGGATATGAAGACCAATTGCACTGATAAGCCGGAAGAGGTGTTGGTGCATGTACGTGGACAATGGTATCCGACACGAATGCCACAACTTTCTATGGAGGAATACCGGGGCGAACAGGAAGATCTGGTTTTACATACCGGACAAGGACTTGGAAGCGGAGTCTCATTTGTGGGAGGAAATGGCAATCCAGGAACGAAAACCAGTACGTTGGCTATAGATTTCAACAGCGATGGTTATGTCGATTTTATAGATGTAGCTTCCGGACTCTGTTATCAGAATTTAGGTGATGGGCGTTATGTACTTAATAAAGTGGGGGGACAACTGACTTTTCGTGACTTCAATCAGGACGGTATAGTCGATTACGTACTTTTTGACAGTGAAGACAAGAAAACATCTGTTTTCTTGTCCCAAACAGATGGTACATGGAAAGAACAGGTTATCATTTCCAACTTATACAGCGATGAAGAGGTTTCATGTTATGATTTCGATAAAGACGGTGATGTAGATATACTCATTACACTTAGTCAGTATGTAAAAGACGAACAGCGGTATACGCATGACAATGGCGGGTCGTTCGTCCTGCTAATGGAAAACCGCGGTGACGGTTCGTTCAAACAGCATGAATTTATAATGGATGGTACTGTATATTTTCGTCAATGTCTGGATATAAACGGCGATGGCTATTACGAAATCGTAGCACAAAAGAAACAAGACGGCAAAGAAAACCTACAAACCGATCTTGTGTATTATACACTGAAAGGCATGACCGTATCCGATACGCCCGTTCTATTGAAAAGTGAAAGCGGTATGGTGGATTATAAGAATCTCTTAGATTACGATTATTTGCTGGCGGACTTGGATAATAGCGGATATATACGCATACTTTATGAGAATTCAGCGGACGAAATTCCGGATGCCAAGGCCAATACTCGTCCTGTATCACCCAGTAAGCCACGTTTTGTATATGATGCAGGAAAAGGAACGATTAAAGTGGAATGGGACGCGGGGCACGATGCTGAATGTACATCGGCAGACCTTACTTATGCTTTGCGTATCGGTTCAGCAGAAGAGAAAGGCGACATGTTGTTTGCCCATGCATTGCCGGACGGACGGCGTAGGAATCTGCTGGAAGGCAACTGCGGATATGTACGTTCACGTACCCTGAACGTTTCATCGTGGCCAGCCGGTAAATATTATATTTCGGTGCAGAGTGTGGATCCCGGCTGCTTGGGATCGGAATTCAGTCCGTATGCAATATTCGAAAAAAAGGAACCAGCAGTCGATTTTATCCTGTCATGTGACGAATATTTCAGCGTAGGTGATACTTGTACGGTAATACTTTTAGGTAATGTGGAAACCAGTTGCACATACGATTGGGATTGGAATGGTGCTACAGTACTTTCTCGGTCGGAAGATGGCAGCGAATATAAGATAATATTCACTCAAGGCGGCGAGAAACATATCGCGTTGAAGGCAACGACAACTTCTGGGGTGTTTGCCCTAATGGAACATTCGTTGGAAGTGAATCCAGGAAATGTAAAGAATCATAATTTTGAAACCGGGGCTTCGATATATGATGTTCCTGTAGCTATAGACTTGGACGAGGACGGAAAGACGGAGGTTTATGTAAATGATGGCATCAATAATAAGTTTTATGAGGGTGATGACAATGCACGATACAGTACAATCAAGAAAATATGGAACAGCAATTTGCCGTCTGGTAATAAGGTTGTTGCCGACATCAACCGTGATGGAAAAGTGGACATGGTATGTTACGGCAACCAGCAGCCTTATTCATTGGTAAATGAAGGAAATAAGCAGATGATATTCACCGAATTGCCTGTTACCGGTTATTATGATGGAGAATGGCGTGACTTCAATAACGATGGATTACTGGAGCCGTTGTATTATAAGAATATGGGAGATTATGCAACGTTTGAGAATGTTAGAGATACTTATAACCAGCATATCAGCGGTAGCTTGGATAAGGAGAGTTATGTCAGTGTACTCGTCGACTATGACCGTGACGGACTTGTTGATTTTATAGATGCAGACTATTATTGGGAATACAATATCTCGAGCGTTACGTTGTTCCGTAACAATGGTGATTTTACCTTTACACCCGAGAAATTGGATTGGATAGATTGGCAATCGGGTGGAGAGAACTTGTTGGAAGACCTTGATGGTGACGGCTTATGGGATTATATTCATGACAATAGTAGTATGGGGCATGGTAACACATGGTATTCCGACCATGTCCGTATTCAGTGGGGCGGAGGTGACACATTGCTAATTCCGGCAGAGAGCGGTCTGGCTTTCGGATTTATTCAGAAAATTGTCGATGTGGACAACAACGGTTATCTGGATTTGATCTTTAGTACGAACGAAAGAAAGAATCTTGTAATCTATTTTAATAAGAACCGAAGTTATAAAATTGGTCTTACAGATGATATTAATGTTTGGTATACGGATTATATGCTTACTGACGGACGTACAGCTTCCGGAATAACCGCGTTCTCCGGAGTATCAAACACTAAACCTTCCGCTCCGGAACAAATCCGTGCTTCGCAGGATGAAAAGTTCGTAACTCTTGAGTGGAATCATTCGACCGACAGGGAAACTCCGAACACACTGATGCGTTACAATATCAGTATCCGCCGCAAAGGTGTTACAGGCGAGGGGGCTTATTTGTTCTCTCCTCTCAATTCCGCAAAAAACGGAGTACATGTGTCTTCCCCCTATCCTTTATTGCCAGGGAATAAGTTTAGGATACCTGTCCAGAATATTCCTGCCGGTGAGTACGAGGTACAGGTACAAGGTGTCGACCGGGCAATGCTGGAATCGGATTTCTCAGAGACTTATCTGCTGACAGTGACTGAGAAGTCGCTGATAGAGATGCCTACTTCAGCTGGCGTAGGACGCGAGATTGGGGTGAAGATTATAGACAATAGCGGGCAGACGGTAAACTTCGGTCCGGGTGCTTCCGCCCGAAAGAATGCCGACGGCAGCTATACCGTAACATGGGATAGCGAGGGCAGAAAGACGGTTAAGGTAGGTGCATTGGCCAGTCAGGATATTTATGTATATCCTCTTCCGCAGGGTGATTTTTCTTTGCCTGAAAAGGTATTGCTGGGAGCTAAGGTCAATCTTGAAGGTGAAAATATGAACCAATGTTCTTGGACCTACTCTTTGAATGATGGTCAACCGTGTCCCGTAGATAAGGACTCGGATGTGAAGATTGAGTCTTTGGATGAATATCATGCGGTGGTAACCTTTGGTAAGGTCGGACGGTACAAACTTTTCCATCATGTGGCTGATGATTTTAATACGGTAACGTACTCTTCTACGACAGAGGTGGATGGAGTGAATCCGGCTCCTGTAATTTCTATGATTGACATCGAACCAGAATCGGGGCATTATCGTTTGAACTGGAGTACGGATAATCTGCCGGTAGGTTCGCAAAGTATCAATATATATAAAGAAACTTCCCGTTATGATAAATATGAACTATTGGTCAATCTGTCTTTGACGGAGACAGCTTACGTAGATTTCTCTTCTATGCCGGATCATTCTGCTTCGCGCTATTACATAACTTGCGTATTACCCTACGGAGAGACTATGGCCAGTGTGGCTCATCAACCGATACATGTCATGATTAATAAAGGAATGGAGAATACGTGGAATCTTATATGGACTCAATATGAAGGCCGTGATATAGAGAGTTATCGTATTCTGGGAGGTATATCTGCCGACAATCTGAGAACCATTGCTGAGGTCTCAGGACATCAGATCTCGTACAGTGACCTCAATGCGTCATCGGACATGAAATATTACGCAGTGGAGATGATACCGGACAGCAGACCTATGGTTAGAAAGCCCAACGAAGTTTCAACTGCCATTATTACATGCAGGTCCAATATAGTATCGACAGAGAATGTTATATCCACAGTTTTGGCTGAACAAATCACCGTATTAAGCGACAAGGAAGATATGATTATCGATGGAAACGCCAGTGAAACATCGCTTCAACTCATGGCTTGTATTTATCCGTTGAACGTTACAGTGCAACGCATCAGCTGGCAGATAGTGGAAGGTAATGATATCGCCACGATAAGTACTAGTGGGCTACTTACAGCCACCGGGAATGGAATAGTAACTGTGCGGGCATATGCTGTGGACGGCTCTGAGGTATACGGGGAAACACAAGTACATGTGACCAGCTTGACAGCTATAGAACAAATCAAGCAAGAAAATAATCGGCCGGAATTGAAAATCTCGTTTTCCGAAGGTCGGTTGAGCGTTTGGGGCATGCCAACAGATGAAAAAGCTACTTTATATGTTTATAACACTAACGGTTGCTTGATTACAGTTGGAAAAGTGAGTGATACAAACGCAACAGTGGATTGTGGATACATTCCAGCCGGAGTATTCCTTTGCCGGGTAGTAATGGATAAGTGGACCTATACAATGCGCTTCTTTAAGCCTTGACCAGTAAAATCTTTTAAACCGTCCCCTAAAAGTTCGAATAAAAACTTTTAGGGGTGAGGTATTCAGTAAATACCTTTAAAAATCATATGGCATATGGAAATGACTTTTTGAGTAAAGAGACGTATTCTCTGTGAATGTCACCCGTTATATGATGAGTTTTTCCAGAAATCCGATCGTACGACGTTTCAGCATTCTTGTCCTTGAAGCCTTCCTCTTTCTTTTCTTGTAATAGGACAGATAGGATGCCGCAATATCCGTATATTTGTTACGGGGAGGCCTTATACTGAGCTTTCTGCAATGCATGCAGATATGCCGGTAGAGCCATCCGATGCTTTCTCAAAGGAGTTTCATGTTCGTAGGAAAACGCATATGACTTTCATGACATGTGGCATCGGTTATACATACGTGAAGGTTCTCAAGATAAGTCTTCCGGTGTGAGACAAAAATATTCTAAAGGGAGCCAATGCCAAGAAGGGATGAAATTTTATTACGGATAGCACTGATTATCTTGTAGGTGGTTATAGGGTGGGAGGGATCTATCATGATACCTCAGAACAACTGATAGTGTATGTTTTCGTTAAGATGTTCTACCAGCAGTCTGTCGAATTATTGGGAAGTTTTTACGGATCAACGTAACAACCTGAGGGATTTTCTTTTTTAAGCATACAACATTTTCAGT
>ERZ1673736.366-NODE-366-length-73027-cov-10.374555_pt1 | contig 73027 bp, 63 predicted proteins | sample MGYA00580212_ERZ1673736 | MGnify/ENA primary metagenome ERZ1673736 (study PRJEB41218, sample SAMN15661752) | gut metagenome | host: Homo sapiens | place: Canada: London | collected 2015-08-20/2019-03-30 | study: EMG produced TPA metagenomics assembly of...
ATACAGATGTCCGCTCGCAAAAACATGCAAGCATGTTTTGTGCTTCCCGAACACTGTATGGCAGGCTTGGTTGAGAGCAACAGTTCCGCCCGCGCCATTCGTAAAACCGCACTGCGTGCTTATTGTGGCTGCCGCCACTGTTTTACTCATAAAAAGGCGCTCAGCACATACAGATGTCCGCTCGCAAAAACATGCAAGCATGTTTTGTGCTTCCCGAACACTATATGGCTGAACTGTTGCGTTAAAGTCTTAAGATTCTCTAAAAATCTTGACAAATACGGCGCTTATGTCTATAGTATGTGGTAGTTATTTTAAGGTAAAGGTATTGATGAAGAGGAGTACATTATTCCAACCGCCAGAGAGAACTGCCCGGAGAATTTAAGGAAGCTTTGCAGGAGATTGAGCAAAAGATGAAGAAGATCCGGCTGAAAGGCAGTTTCGGAAAAAGGATGATGGAAGGTAGCTTCTGAACCGGATGATTGAAGAATTGAAGTAGGTTATCCCGGAGTAGTTCCCGTTATAGAATGTGAGAGATATATGTGTGACAGCATATATGAAATAAGGTGGTACCGCGGAGAATTCGCCCTTTACAGATGTAAAGGGCGTTTTTTGTATAGGCGACGAGCCAAAGTCCGGGCTTGCCCGAGACCTTGGCGACCGCTTACAATCCCGGAATGTGCCGTTTGGCACTTCCGGTGATTGTTGCCAAGCATGCGATAAAACAGTCCGGTGGACTGTTTTGAGTATCGGCGGCTGGTCAAAGTCGGGTTTGTCCGAAATTTTGGCGCGTGCAAAGTGCCAAGCCCCTCACTTATGAGGGGCGGAGAGTTGAAGTGGGCTTGCTCACTTTGTTCAATAAAATGAGGGAAAGCAAAGAAAGGAAAAAAGAATGAGCAAAGAACTGGCAAAGACATATGATCCGAAAGCGATCGAAGAAAAATTATATGAGAAGTGGTGTGAAAACAAATATTTTCACGCTGAGGTTGACAGGAGCAGAAAACCGTTTACAACGGTGATGCCGCCTCCGAACATTACCGGAAAACTTCATATGGGCCACGCGCTTGACAATACATTGCAGGATATTCTGATCCGCTATAAAAGAATGGAAGGATATAATGCACTGTGGATTCCGGGAACAGACCATGCTGCGATCTCTACAGAAGTAAAAGTTACGAATCAGCTCAAAGAAGAAGGAATCGATAAGAAGGAACTCGGCAGGGAAGGATTTCTCGAGCGTACATGGCAGTGGAAAGAAGAGTATGCGGGAACGATCGAGAATCAGCTTAAAAAGCTTGGTATTTCCTGCGACTGGGACAGAGAACGCTTCACAATGGATGAGGGATGCTCGAAAGCAGTTGAAGAAGTGTTCATCAAATTATACGAAAAAGGGTATATTTACAAAGGTTCAAGGATCATTAACTGGTGTCCGAAATGTAAGACGTCTCTTTCGGATGCAGAGGTAGAGCATGAAGAGCAGGAAGGACATTTTTGGCATATTAAATATCCGATTGTAGGAACAGATCGTTTCCTTGAGATTGCGACAACGCGTCCTGAGACTCTTCTTGGCGATACGGCGATCGCGGTACATCCCGATGATGAGAGATATCAGGATATTATCGGCAAAAACGTGATCCTTCCGCTTGTAAACAGAGAGATTCCGATCGTAGCGGATTATTATGTAGACAAAGAGTTCGGAACAGGAGCGGTGAAGATCACTCCGGCACATGACCCGAATGATTTTGAAGTAGGAAAACGTCATGATCTGGAAGAAATCAATGTGATGAACGATGATGCTACAATCAACGAAAAAGGCGGAAAATATGCAGGTATGGAACGCTACGAGGCGAGAAAGGCAATCGTAAAAGATCTCGAAGAGCAGGGATATCTCGTGAAAGTTGTTCCCCATACACATGCGGTTGGAACACACGACAGATGCGGTACGACAGTTGAGCCGCTCATCAAACAGCAGTGGTTCGTGAAGATGGAAGAGCTTGCAAAACCGGCGATCGAGGCGCTCAAAAGCGGAGAATTAAAATTTGTGCCTGAACGTTTCGATAAGATTTATCTTCACTGGCTTGAAAATATCAAAGACTGGTGTATTTCCAGACAGATCTGGTGGGGACACAGAATTCCGGCATATTACTGTGACGAATGCGGAGAATTTGTCGTAGACAGACACGCTCCGGAGAAATGCCCGCATTGCGGATGCACGCATTTTACACAGGATGAAGATACGCTTGATACATGGTTTTCATCAGCGCTCTGGCCGTTCTCTACACTCGGCTGGCCTGATAAGACGGAAGATCTTGATTACTTCTATCCGACAGACGTGCTTGTGACAGGATACGACATCATTTTTTTCTGGGTGATCCGTATGGTATTCTCAGGATATGAGCATACAGGAAAATCTCCGTTCCACACAGTACTGATCCACGGACTTGTAAGAGATTCACAAGGCCGAAAGATGAGTAAGTCTTTAGGAAACGGAATCGATCCGCTGGAGATCATCGACAAGTACGGCGCGGACGCACTTCGTCTGACTCTTGTTACCGGAAATGCACCGGGAAATGACATGCGTTTCTATAATGAGAGAGTTGAGGCAAGCCGTAACTTTGCCAATAAAGTATGGAACGCATCCCGTTTCATTATGATGAATATGGATGAAAATATTATTGACGAACCGTCTCATGATCTGTTTACTCCGGCAGACAGATGGATCTTATCGGCTGCGAATACGCTTGCAAAAGACGTGACGGACAATATGGACAAATTTGAGCTTGGTATTGCGGTTCAGAAAGTATATGACTTTATATGGGATGAGTTCTGCGACTGGTATGTAGAGATGGCAAAATTCCGTATTTACCACAAAGAGGAAGCTCCGGAGGCCGCAAACTGCGCTCTCTGGGTATTGAAAACTGTGTTGGCTCAGGGATTGAAACTGCTTCACCCGTTTATGCCGTTTATCACAGAAGAGATTTACGGGGCGCTCGTTCCGGAGGAAGAGTCGCTTATGATGTCCGAGTGGCCGAAATACAAAGAAGAGTGGAATTTTGCGCAGGATGAGTTTGTCATGGAACGCGTGAAAGCGGTGACAAGAGGCATCCGAAACATCCGTGCGGAGATGGACGTTCCGAACAACCGTAAAACAAACGTATTCATCGTCAGCGAAAAAGAAGAACTGACAAAAGCGATTGAAGGATTTAAACAGTCGGTAATGCCGCTTATGTTGGCGTCCGACATCATCGTGCAGAGCACAAAAGAGGGAATAGAGGACAATGCGGTATCCATCGTAGTTCCTGATGCGGTCGTATATCTGCCGCTTGAGGATCTTGTGGATTTCGAGCAGGAAAAAGAGAGACTTACAAAGGAAGAAGAGAGACTGAACAAAGAGATCAAACGTGCGAAAGGAATGCTTGCAAACGAGAAGTTCGTAAGCAAAGCTCCGGAGGCAAAAGTTCAGGAAGAGAGGGACAAACTCGAGAAATACGAGCAGATGCTCGCACAAGTAAAGGAGAGAATGGTAGGTCTTGGCTAATATAAAAGGTTTTTTTACAAAAGTCAGAAATCTGAAAAAAGAAGATATTAAGGAACACTTTAAAAAGAGGAAAGAACGCAGGCAGATGATCTTGGAAAAACGGCGCAATGGAAAGTTCGCCAAGAAGATGCAGCCGGTTTATAAGTGGATGAACCGGCTGTCTGTTCCGCTTCAGTTTCTGCTTGCATGTATCATTAACTTTTTCATCGAAGTCATCTCAAGACTTTCGTTTGGAGAGGCGTGGGCGTATCTTACAAAAACGCCGCTTGTGTTTTTGTATAATTCATGCATGATATTCGTTACATTTACGATCGTTTATCTGGTGCGAAGGCGTGTGTTTACAAGAATATTGCTCAGCGTGTTCTGGCTGTTTTTGGGAATCTGCAACGGATATCTGCTGACGAAGCGTGTAACCCCCTTTAATGCACAAGATTTGAAAGTCCTTTCAGACGCATTGGAGTTGACGGGAAATTATTTTAACACGTTTGAGCTTATTATGATCATTATCGGTGTGACCGCTTTGATCGTATGGGTCGTTTCGATGTGGAAACGGGGCGGACAGTACACAGGAAAGATGCACCGCTGGATCGCGCTTGGCGGAGTTGTCGCTTCCTTTGTCGGCTGTATGGCGCTGACAAATCTGGCGATTGACAAACGTGTCATTTCTAATTACTTCGGAAACATTGCGTTTGCATATGAAGATTATGGATTTCCGTATTGCTTCTCGGCAAGTTTGTTTAATACAGGGATCAACGAGCCGACAGGATATGGCAAAGAGACGATGGAGAAGATCAACGAAGAAGAAAAACTGACGAAAAGTTCGACGGGAAGATCGGAAGAACAGCGTCCGAATATTATTTTCGTACAGCTTGAGTCGTTTTTCGATCCGACAGAGGTAGAGTGGCTTCGCTTCTCCGAAGATCCGATCCCGAATTTGAGAAAAATGTTCAGCGAATATTCAAGCGGATACTTTAAAGTGCCGTCAGTCGGCGCGGGAACGGCAAACACAGAATTTGAAGTTCTCACAGGAATGAGTATGCGTTTCTTCGGACCGGGAGAATACCCATATAAAACATATGCAAAGACTCGTACGTTAGAGAGCGCGGCGTCTGCCCTTAAAGGGCTTGGATACGGCGCCGAAGCTCTTCATAATAACGGAGGAAATTTCTACAGCCGCGCCCAGGTATTTAACAACATGGGATTTGATCATTACACAAGTAAGGAGTTTATGAATATACTCCAGACAACGCCGAAAGGATGGGCGACAGACGATATTCTCGTTCCGAATATTATGGAGTCTATGGATACGACCGAAGGGCAGGACTTTGTGTTTACAGTCAGCGTAGAAGGTCACGGAGAGTATCCGACAGAAAAAGTGTTGGAAGATCCGGAGATCGTTGTAAGCGGCGTGGAAGATGAAGGCGAAAGAAATGCATGGGAATATTATGTAAATCTTGTCCATGCAATGGATGAATTTGCCGGAGATCTCGTACGCGCCGTGGAGGAAAGAAACGAGCCGACTGTACTTGTGTTCTACGGCGATCATCTTCCGACGATGAATCTGGAAGCAAAAGACCTAAAGAGCAGATATCTGTACAATACAAATTATGTTATATGGGATAACATCGGGTTAGAGAAAAAGGACGGAAACGTAGCGGCATATCAGGTGATGGCAGATGTGTTTGAAAGACTGGATATCCATGCCGGAACAGTATTCAACTATCATCAGCAGCGCCGCCATACGAAAAATTATCTGGCAGACCTGGAACTGCTGCAGTACGATATCATGTACGGCGATCAGTACGTTTACGCAGAAGAAGGCTCTCCGATGAAAGAAGGCCATATGTATATGGGCGTAAAAGACGCCGTGATCTCACAGGTGACAGAACAATATAATAAAACATACAGTATTTACGGAGAGAATTTTACGAAACAAAGTAAAGTATTTATTAACGGGGAAAAGCAAAAGACGACGTTTTTAAATAACACCCGTCTGGATCTGAAAGAGTCAAAACTTTCCGACGGAGACACGATCATGGTAGCGCAGGTCGGATCGAGCAATACGACGTTTCGGACGACGAAGACGTATAAGTATAACGCCGGAACGCTGACCGAGATGCCGCCGGAAAAAGATGCGCCGGAAAACGGCAGACAGGCGTTTGTCGTTGAGAAGGAAGAAAAAGAAAAATGACATACAGTGAAGCAGTAGACTATATACTGGACATTCCCAAATTTACAAAAAAAAATGATGCGGCACACACGAAAGCTTTTCTGAAAACGCTCGGAGATCCTCAGCGGAAAATGAGGATCATCCATGTGGCGGGAACAAACGGAAAAGGTTCTGTGTGCGCGTATCTGGACGGAATGCTCCGTTCGGAACAGAAACGAACGGGGCTTTTTACGTCTCCCCATCTTGTAAAGATCAACGAGAGGATCGTTATAGACGGACAGATGATTTCGGATGAAAGATTTCTCGAAGTATTTGAAGAAACGATGCAGGCAGTGGACAAGATGAAAGAAGCAGGGCTTTCTCATCCTACTTTTTTCGAGTTCCTTTTCGGTATGGCGGTGCTTGCATTTGCAGAAAGCGGCGTGGAATATGCCGTTCTTGAGACAGGACTGGGGGGAAGGCTTGACGCGACGAACGCCGTGGAATCTCCGGCGGCATCAGTGATCACTTCGATCGGTTTTGATCATGAACAGTATCTCGGAGATACGTTGGAGAAGATCGCATCTGAAAAAGCGGGCATTATCAAGCCTCATGTTCCCGTATATTATGCGCAGACGACGGGAGAAAGCGATTCGGTAATTGAAAAAGAAGCAAAAAAGCGCGGAAGTTTCTGTAAAAAAATAGGGAAAGATGCGTACGAAATTCTTGGAATCGAAGACAAACATATTGCATTTTCATGTTTGAATGATTATTATGGAACTACCACGTGGAAATTGAACAATATCGGTTTGTACCAGCCGCATAACGCATTGCTTGCGATGGAGGTGATGCGTGGTCTGTTCGGAGAAAACGGACATCCGCATTTATGGAAAGAGGCTCTTGAGGCGGTGAGATGGCGCGGAAGGATGGAAGAAGTTCTGCCCGGAGTATATGTGGATGGAGCACATAACATAAGCGCGGTCAAGGCGTTTGCAGAGACAGTGGAAAAGGCCGGGTTTGCAGATGCGGTTTTGTTTTCCGCGGTTCGGGATAAAGACTATGAAGAAATGATAAAATATCTCTGTGAGCATACAGAGGCGGCATGCTATATCGTGACGCAGATTGAAGACGCGAGGGGGACGCGGGCGGACGAACTGGGAGTAGTTTTTCGGAAGTACACCGACAAACCCGTCCGTGTGATCGGTTCGGTGAAGGATGCTTTTGAATATGCGGTGAGCAGCAGAAGAGGCGGCAATGTATACTGTCTTGGGTCGCTGTATCTGACCGGAATGATCGAGGGGTATCTCGGCAGCAGGGAAAACCAGATTCGGGGAGGTAGATAAAATGCTGGATTACGAAGAAGAATTAAAAAAATTCAAGCCAAGCCTTGAAGTGGATGATATTGAAAATGCGGTTTATCAGGAAGACTTGACGGATATGACCGATCTGTTAAAGCAGGTAATGGATCAGAAGAAGTAGAAAGATAATGGTGGGTATAAATGGAATATACGAAAAAGATCGTATATCAGTCAAACTACTGGTATAACGACGGTCTGAGAAAGGCGAAGATCCGCGATATGTCGGGAGCGATCATGTCTTTGCGGAAAAGTCTTCAGTTCAACAGGGAGAATATAGCCGCGAGAAATCTTCTCGGTCTCGTGTATTATGGGATCGGAGAAGTGCCGGAAGCTCTTGTGGAATGGATCATCAGCAAGAATTTAAAGTCCCGGGACAACATTGCGGATTATTACATTAAAAATGTTCAGTCGTCCGCCAAGGAGCTTGAGCAGATCGATCTTGCGATCAAGAAATACAATCAGTGTCTTACATATTGCAGACAAAACGGGGAGGATCTGGCGGCGATTCAGTTAAAACAGGTGATCGCGGCACATCCGACATTTTTAAAGGCGTATCAGCTTTTAACCTTGATCTATCTGCATACGGGGCAGTATTCTCAGGCGAGACAGACGATCAAGACGGCGAGAAAACTTGACACGACGAATGAGATCACTCTTTTGTATATGCATGAGCTGACAAAAAAGGGGAAAAAGAAAACAAAAGAAGAGAAAAAGAAAGAAGAAGCGGTTGAATACAGTCTTGGAAACGAGACGATCATACAGCCGAAGCATTCCAGATTCAGACAAGTTACGGCCCAGCTTGCGGTTGCCAATATCTTTATCGGAGCGGCGATCGGAGCGGCGATCATCTGGTTTCTTGTGGCGCCTGCCGTGAATCAGTCCAGATCTGAGCGGATGAACGATCAGATGAGAGAATACGCAGACGAGATCAAGTCGTTAGAAGCGCAGGTCAGCGCTCAGACGCGGACGCTTGACAATTACAGAGCTTCAGGCGAAGATGCGCAGGCGAATGCCGAGCTGGCACAAAAGACAGCGGAAGGCTATGAAAAACTGCTGAGTGTGGAAGGGCAGTTCCTTTCAAATGATTATGATGACGCCGCATTGGCAGATGCTCTTCTTGGGATTAGCAGAGACACGTTGAAACAGACAGGACAGGTCAAGTATGATGAGATAGCGGCTGCCGTTTATCCCGGAGCGTGTGAGGTGAAATTAGCAGAAGGAACACAGGCGCTGAATTCAGGTGATTATGCAGGGGCGATAGACCCCTTGTCTAAAGTTGTGCTCATGAACGAAGGATATAACGACGGGCAGGCGCTTTTGAATCTGGCGCAGGCTTATAAAGGAAGCGGAGATAACGAAAACGCGACAGTTTATTTCCAAAAAGTGATAGAAAAATACGCGGGTTCGGAATATGCCGCAGAAGCTCAGAGCGGACTTGCTGAGATTACAAATGAAAATAATTAATACATTACGAAAGAAAAGGAGATGCCGGGAGGCATGTCCTTTTTTTGTATAGGCAACGAGCCAAAGTCCGGGCTTGCCCGAGACCTTGGCGACTGCTTACAATCCCGGAATGTGCCTTTTGGCACTTCCGGTGATTATATAGATTTTTGAATTTAAGATGCCGAAAAGGAGACGACGAAGCGATGGAATATCAGGTACAGGAAAATTGTCTGACGATTTATCTTCCGGCAGAAGTGGATCATCATAATGCGGAGGAGATGAAGCGTAAGGCAGATAAACTAATCGATCGAAATCACATTAAATACGTGATCTTTGATTTTGAAAATACAGATTTTATGGATAGTTCCGGTATCGGAGTTATTATGGGGCGATATAAAACGATTTCTCTGATCGGAGGAGAAGTGTGGGCGGTGCATACAAATGCACGCATCCGTAAAATACTGACTTTGTCAGGGGTGACAAAAATAATGCAGATCTATGAGGAGGAAGAAGAATGACACCTGCAAATGAAATGGAATTAAAGTTTGACAGCAGGTCGGCGAACGAAGGCTTTGCCCGCGTGGCGGTAGCGGCGTTTATGACGCAGTTGAATCCGACGGTAGAGGAGGTTGCAGATGTGAAAACCGCCGTGTCGGAAGCTGTGACAAACGTCATTATCCACGGATATGAAAAAGAAGTACGCAAAGTATATATCAAATGTATGATTGAAGAAAACATATTTACAGTGGAAGTGTGCGATCAGGGAAAAGGAATTGAGAATATCGAGGAGGCAATGTGTCCGATGTATACGACCAGACCGGATCAGGATCGGTCAGGTATGGGATTTGCGTTTATGGAGGCGTTTATGGACAGCGTGGAAGTAGAGTCTGAACTCGGGAAAGGAACGCGGGTGCGGATGAAAAAGGCAGTCGGAAAAGGCAGGGATATATGGACGACACAATCGCTTTGATCAGAAAGTCACACAGTGGGGATAAGGCGGCAAGAGAACAGCTTGTAAAAGAAAATGTCGGACTGGTGCACTGTGTCGTGAAACGTTTTCTTGAAAGGGGCGCGGAACGCGAAGACTTGTTCCAGATAGGGAGCATCGGCTTGCTTAAGGCGATCGATAAGTTTGATCTGACATATAATGTAAAGTTTTCTACTTATGCAGTTCCGCTTATTTCCGGGGAAATCAAGCGTTTCCTGCGGGATGACGGAATGATAAAAGTGAGTCGTTCGCTAAAAGAGATCGCTTATAAAAGCGTACAGGCAAGAGAACGTCTCATCAGTTCGCTGGGGCGCGAGCCGACAATAGAAGAGTTATCAGAAGAAGTCGGAGTGGAAAGAGAAGAACTTGTACAGGCGATGGAGGCGGGATGCGAGATTGAATCCATTTACCGGCCGGTTCATCAAAAAGAAGGAAGCGAGATACGGCTTCTTGATAAATTAGAAGAAAAAGAGAAAAGAGAAGACAAGATCTTGGATCTGATCGTTCTCAAAGAACTTCTCGAGACACTGGATGAAGAAGAAAAACAGTTGATTTTTCTTCGGTATTTTGCTGATCGGACACAGAGCGACGTAGGAAAGATCATGGGAATTTCTCAGGTGCAGGTGTCGAGATCCGAGAAACGGATCATTGAAAAATTAAGAAAAAAAGGAGGAAGATAAAAGAATCGTATAAAATCCGGCAAAGGCAGCATACTACAGTAAAAAGAAGTGGATTTACTGAAAAATGCAGTGAAAAGGAGTCGGATCATATGATGGAAGATGGAAACGGACGAAAAAAAGTATGGATTTGTCTGTCGATTGTCGTGCTTGCGGCGGTTGTAATCGGAGCAGTGTATTACATGAATATGCCGAAGGAACACTCGGAAGAAGGATTTTTAATCCGGAGAGAAAGCGAGGACTGTGCGGATGGCATCAGGGAAAACGCTCTATATTAAAGGCGATAGAGATGTGGAGGTGACTAAGCCGGATGTAACACTTGCAGATCTGCTTTCTATGGAGTGCTCCGATCAGTCGCTTCTTCCGAAGCTTAAAACAATGAAAATATTGAAGTTTAAGAAAACGGGCAATCAAAGATGTGTGATTTCGGTGCTGAAAATAATCGCATGTATCCACGGCCAATATCCGGATATGGAAGTGCAGAATCTGGGAGAAACAGATATGATCGTAACATACGAAGATCAGAAAACACCGTCTTATGCATGGCATCTTACAAAAACTGCCTTTGTGACGGCTGTGACATTTTGCGGGGCGGCATTTTCGATCATGGCGTTTAATAACGATGTAGATGTAACGAAACTGTTTGATCAGATTTATCATCTTGTCACCGGAAATAAGCCGGGCGGCATAACGATTTTGGAAATCGCATATTCTGCCGGGCTTATGATCGGTATTTTGATCTTTTTCAATCATTTCGGGAAACGCCGTTTTACAGTAGACCCTACGCCGATGGAAGTGCAGATGCGGGTGTATGAAAACGATATTCAGACAACGCTTATTGAAAATGCGGCAAGAAAAGAAAAAGAGATCGATGTCGGAAAAGGAGGCGGTATCCATGGGACAGGCGGCTGAGGTGATCGTGGAAGAGCTTGTGCTGGCTCTTGTCGGATTGAGTGCAGGGGCGGCTGTGGCAGGCGGCTTATTTTCTTTTATCGTGGAACTCGGAGTGATCGCTGATTTTGCCGATCGGACACACACGGGAGACAAATTGCTTTTCTATGAAACATGTGTGGCGCTTGGCGGAATAATCGGAAATATCGTTTTTCTTTTTTACTCTTTTGCGCCGAATGCGGTATCGTTTGCTTCTGTGTCTTTTGCGTCCGGGGCGGTACAAGTTCTGTTTGGGATTTTTGCCGGGATTTTTGTCGGATGCTGGTCGATGGCGCTTGCGGAGATATTAAATGTTTTTCCGATCTTTATGCGCCGCGCGCGAATCGTCAGATACGCGTCTGTTTTTGTGATCGGCGCAGCCATAGGAAAAGGATTGGGAGCAGGATTGTTTTTCTTAAAAGGCTGGTAGAAGATGAAAGACAAGGCGGGATTTCAACAGGAAAATTATCTTGAAAGAGGCAGGGTTTTGGACTATCATTAATCTTAGTATTCTGAAAACAGGAAGCCCCTTGGCTTCAGACAATGGTAGTTCACTGCAGAAAGTCTGTCATATAGGGTGTATGAGATATTGTTTGGAAGATGACGATAGATTTAAGACACGGAAAGGAACGAAAACAGTATGCTTCAGATAAAAGAAATATGTAAGGAATACCGGACGGGAAGTCTTGTTCAAAAAGCGCTTGATAAAGTGAGCCTGAATCTGCGTGATAATGAGTTCGTGGCGATTTTAGGACCAAGCGGTTCGGGGAAAACGACGCTGTTAAATGTCATCGGAGGATTGGACAGGTATGACGGCGGAGACTTGATCATAAACGGGATTTCGACGAAGAAATACAAAGACCGGGACTGGGATTCGTATCGGAATCACACGATCGGTTTTGTGTTTCAAAGTTATAATCTGATCCCTCATCAAACACTTTTGGCAAATGTGGAACTGGCGCTTACGATTTCGGGAGTAGGCAAAGCGCAGCGCAGAGAACGTGCGAGACAGGCGTTGGAGAAAGTTGGCTTAGGCGAGCAGATCCACAAGCGCCCGAGTCAGCTTTCCGGCGGACAGATGCAAAGAGTTGCCATTGCAAGAGCGCTTGTAAATAACCCGGATATCCTCCTTGCCGATGAACCCACAGGGGCGCTTGACAGCGAGACAAGTATTCAGGTGATGGAGCTTCTTAAAGAGGTTGCGCAGGACAGGCTTGTTGTTATGGTAACTCATAATCCCGAGCTGGCGCAGCAGTATGCTACAAGAATCGTTGAGTTAAAAGACGGAAAGATTCGTTCGGACAGCGATGCATTTTATGTGGATGAAGAAACGGCAGACGTTCCGGAACATAAAAATATGGGGAAATCATCCATGTCGTTTCTGACGGCGCTTTCACTTAGCTTTCATAATCTCAAGACGAAAAAAGCGAGAACATTATTGACTTCTTTTGCCGGATCGATCGGAATTATCGGCATTGCGCTTATTCTCTCTTTGTCCGCAGGAGTGAATGACTACATAAAAAATATAGAAAGAGAAACGCTTTCCCAATATCCGCTTCAGATCCAAAGTACAGGATTTGATTTTACTTCGATGATGACAGGCGGGGAAGATTCGGAAGAAGTAAAAGCGGTGTCTGCGGGAACGGGAACATCTTCAAAAGAGCGGCGGGAAAAAGAAAATATATGGGTGATCGACATGGTCACGAATATGTTTTCGACAATGGATTCAAATGATCTGGAATCTTTGAAAAAGTTTTTAGACAGTAAAGAAAGCCGGATCGATCAATACACAAATGCAGTTGAGTATTCTTATCAGGTTGTTCCGCAGATCTATGCGCAAGACGGGGAGAAAGTCCGTCAGGTACATCCGGACCGCTCTTTCGAGGCGGCAGGGCTTGGTTCGTCTGTCGGCTCAAACAGTCTGATGTCTTCGATGATGAGTACAGACGTCTTTTATCAGATGCCGGCAGATTCCGATCTGTATAAAGATCAGTACGATGTGAAAGCCGGCAGGTGGTCGAAATCATACAATGAATGCGTGCTTGTGCTGACGTCCGGCGGAGGTATGAGCGACCTTTTGCTGTACACGCTGGGCTTAAGAGATCCGTTGGAGCTGGAAGAGATGGTTGCGGGATTCGTCGAGGAAGAGCAGATCGAAGTTCCGAAAGATTCAACTGTCTATACATATGATGATATTCTCGGAAAAGAGTTTAAACTGGTAAACAGTGCGGATTACTATGAGTATGACAACAGTTATCATGTGTGGAAAGATCGTTCGGGAGATCAGACGTACATGGACAAAGTTGTGAAAAATGCCGAGCCGATCCGGATCGTCGGCATCGTTCAGCCTGTAAAAGATGCAAACGGAGCAGCTTTGATGTCAGGCATCAATTATCCAGCTTCATTGACAAAACATGTCGCAGAAGAAGCGGAAAACTCAAAAATAGTCAAAGATCAGAAGGCAGATCCGAAACGAAACGTTCTTACAGGGGAACATTTCGGGACAGAAAATGTAAAGGGCAACGTTAATATGGATTCTCTGATTACGATCGACGAACAAAAACTTGCCCGGGCATTTGCATTTGATCAAAATGCCTTTTCGGGAATGCAAAAAACGGATGGTCTTTCTGAGATTTTCCGTTCTGCCGGAAGTTCAGTCAATCTTTCGGGAATGTTAGATCTAAGTAAGATTCAAGTTCAGCTTCCCGAACTGCCGCAGATGAATCTGGAAGAATTGCTGGGAGACCTTGATCTTACAGTTTCGCCGGAAGGATTTTTGCCGCTGGCAGAAAGCCTGACAGAAGGGTACGCAGAATATGCGGCCGCGCATCCGGAGGCGGACTATTCTGCGCTTGCACAACAGTTCGGACAATACCTTGGAACGCCAAAAGCGCAGGAAATCATACGAAGAAATATCAGTGAGATCATCCAGTCGGGCGGCGGGATGTCCGTGACGATGGAACATCTTCAGGCAATGGTGAAAGAAATAGCGAAAGGATACGGAAAATTTATCGTTGAAAACGGCTATCAGGATCCGTCTAAGTTTGATGAATATTTGGCGGAATATATGCAGACAGAAGAAGCGAAAGCGATATTGAACCGATATGCAAATGAGATTTTCGGAGGTATTGCAGGTAATGTTCAGATTACCGCAGAACAGCTTCAGAAGCTTTCAAAAGAGCTCACGGAAGGGTATCTTCCCTATGCGGCGGAAAACGGGCTGGCTGATCCGACAAAGATCGGAGAGCATTTTATTGCATATTTAAAAACGGAAGACGGACGGCAAAGACTGTCTGACGGGATGAAAGGAATCGTAGACGCGGACAGTCTGGAACAGCAGATCACAGACGCGTTCGGTTCTTATATGAAAGGCGCGGTTTCCTCTTATGCGGGAGCCGTAGGAACAGCGATTGAGAGGCAGATCACATCGGCTATGGAGCAGGTTATGAATCAGATGGCAGAAGGACTGCAGTTTTCTGTAGGACAGGCAATGACACAGATCGGAAGCAGTCTGCAAAATGCTATGCATGTAGATGAAGATGCGTTTGCCGAGGCGTTTCAGATGAATATGACAGGAGAGGAACTGGCAGAACTGATGATGTCTATGGGAGCTGCGAAAAATGCGACGTATGACAATAATCTCAAACAGTTAGGTTATGTTGATTTCGCTGTTCCGACTACGATTTCGATCTATCCGAAAGATTTTGAAAGCAAAGAAGAAGTCGTCAGAATTCTTGATGATTATAACAGAAAAATGGAAGAACAAGGAAAAGAAGAACAGGTTATCACATATACGGATATGGTCGGCGCGCTGATGTCGTCTGTGACACAGATCATAGACGTTATCAGTTATGTGCTCGTTGCGTTTGTAGCGATTTCCCTTATCGTATCATCGATCATGATCGGTGTGATCACCTATATCAGTGTTCTTGAGCGAAAGAAAGAAATCGGGATACTGCGCGCAATCGGAGCTTCTAAAAGTAATATTTCACAAGTATTTAATGCCGAGACGTTTATTATCGGTTTGTGTGCGGGCGTGATCGGGATCGGGATAACGCTTCTGCTTTTGATCCCGGGAAATGCTCTGATCCATCATTTGGCAGGAACGAATGACGTAAGTGCGGTTCTTCCGGTAATTCCGGCGATCATACTTATTATTCTCAGCGTAATACTGACGCTGCTCGGAGGACTGCTTCCGTCTAAAAAAGCTGCGAAAAGTGATCCTGTAACTGCCCTTCGGACAGAATAATTTCTTGCATAAGCAATCAAGACAGATAACCAATGCTTGCGGCTGTGTATGTATAGAAAATCTTGATATGAACTATAAAAGCGATGGAGAAGTGATTTTTGATTATGGAAAATAAAATTGTCATACAGAATTTTGGACCGGTAAAAGAGGCACAGATTAATTTGAATAAAAAATTTCAGATATTTATAGGCGCTCAGGCTTCCGGTAAAAGCACAATTTGCAAGGTGGTATATTTTGTTCAAAATATAGAAGAAAATATATCTTTTGTCTAAAGAACGGATGCCATATTACAAAAAGAAATACCGATAAGATATGAGGTGGAAGAAAAATGAAAAATTTAATCTTTAGTTTAAATGCGACAGTACCGGTTTTCCTGTTAATGGCGCTTGGGTTTCTCTTTCGGAAACTCGGATGGCTCGACGAAGTATTTGCATCGAAAATGAATCAGTTCGTCTTTCTTGTGCCGCTTCCGCTTCTTGTGTTTGAAGATCTTGCATCTGTCGATTTTCAGAAAGTGTGGAATTTAAAATTCGTTTTATTTTGTTTCTTCGTGACTCTTGCAAGCATTGCTCTTGCCGGTATACTTTCGTTATTATGGAAGGACAGGGGAATAAGAGGAGAGTTTATACAGGCGTCATACAGAAGCAGCGCGGCGCTTCTTGGGATCGCATTCATCCAAAATATATACGGAGATGCGGGTCTGGCGCCTCTTATGATCATCGGAAGCGTGCCGTTATATAACATGATGGCAGTCGTCGTCCTGTCCTTCTTTCAGCCGGAACAAAGAAAACGAGATAAGTTGTTATGGAAAAAGACGCTGAAAGGGATCGTGACCAATCCAATCATAATCGGCATAGCCGCAGGTCTTTTCTGGTCGGCGCTTCGGATACCGATGCCGTATGTAATAGAAAAAACAGTGTCAAATATAGGCGCTGTCGCGACGCCTCTTGGATTGATGGCGCTCGGCGCTTCTTTTGATGTTCAAAAAGCGCTTGGAAAGATCAAACCTGTCATTGCTGCCTGTATGTTGAAGCTTGTCGGATTTACAGCGGTGTTTCTGCCTTTTGCGGTGATGCTCGGATTTCGCAGAGAAGAATTGATCGCGATTCTCGTCATGCTTGGATCGGCGACAACAGTAAGCTGCTATGTTATGGCAAAAAATATGGGACATGAAGGCACGCTGACGTCAGGCGTCGTCATGCTGACTACAGTATTCAGTGCGTTTACATTAACAGGGTGGCTGTTCATTTTAAAAAGTATGAATTTGGTATGAATAAGAATGGTTTCCTTATAAAGTGAAACTTCGTATCCGCTTCTCTTTGGAAAACCTGAAGTTGGTCTCATACAGTATAAAATTATCTGTGTGAGATTAGGAGCGCATTGCATCAGTTGTGTTTTGTGTACAAAACTCACATAAAACAAACGAAAATAGGCACATATTATTACGGGAAATCATAAAAAATTCCGTTTTTACTCTAATCTATAAGGAAAAATGCATAAAAAACTTTAAAAAAAATTAATTTATGATAGAATATAAACAATACTGGTCTTTCGTGGGAGGAGAAAAACCAAAAGACAGTTTAGCAATAGCAGAAAAAACAGTATCGTAGAATGGAGAAAAAGTATGAAAAAGAAAATGTGGAGGACGGGGTTGTGCGGATTGACAGCGTGCAGCATGTTGTTCACTATGCCGGCGTTGGCATGGGCGGCAGATGAACCCCAAAACACGAACATTGATAACGGACTCATTGCGTATTATGACTTTGAGAATGTGAATGAGAAGAAAGTTCCGAACGTAAAAGATCAGTCAAAATATGAGGGTGAATTGAAAGGTTCAAATGTTTCGATTGCATCAGATACGATTTTTGGGAAATCCCTGAAATTTACAGAGGGAACTGAAGGTACTATGGAAATCCCTCAGATTATGAATACGTCTCAGAACAGTTATTCGATTTCTTTGTGGTTCAAATATGATACGAATACAAATAGAGAAGGGAAAAATACAGTTCTGCTTCAGCAGAGCGGACAGGGGCGTACATTTTTACAGTTTACGAAAGATAATAAGTATGCGACTTATGTAAATGCGACGAATGTATATAGCGATAAGACGGTTGATCTTAGCCAGTGGCAGCATGTAATGGCTACATACAATAAAGATACAAAGAAAATTGCGTTTTATATAAACGGAGAAAAGGATAGCGAGAAAGATGCAGGTAATCAGGTTGTTAATGAGTTGACAAACCTTTTGATCGGGCGTCATAAAAATGCAGGAAATGACCCGCTTTCTATGAGAGGTCTTGTGGACGAAATCCGTGTATATGATAAAGTTCTCACAGCAGAAGAGGCAAAAGCTGTTTATGAATCAAAAGCAGGAGCAATGCTCTTCCCGCAGTTACAGGAAACGCTTAAAGAAGCAAAAGAGTTAGATGCATCAGGAAGTTTGGACACAGAAGCAGAAGAGGCAAAAGTGCTGAAAGAGGCGATTGCAGAAGCGGAAAAATTAACTGCCGAAAGTCAGTTGTCTGAAATTTCAGAGACAATTAAAGAACTGGAAGAGGCAATGAAGAATTACCGTGCGGCAATCGGAGTTGTACTTACAGTTTCACCTACGAAAGAAGAACGTTCGATTGAAAAGTCGACGATAGGTATTAACCATCGATATGCTTTCAACGGATATGGCTCTTTTGACAGTACAAAGATGGAAATGAAAGAAGAGTTCACGGATCTCTACAAAGAAGCAGGATTCGGATCTATCCGTTATCCGGGAGGAACGATCTCGAACCTGTTCCGTTGGAAAGATACGATTGGGGATAAAGAAGACCGTGTAAATCAGATCCATGGCTTTTACAACAATCCGAATCAGGGTGGAATCGCTCCGAACTTCGGTTTGACAGAAGTTGCTGATTTTGCATATCGTGATGACGTTCAGTCAGAGATTGTTTATGTATACGGTTTCGGACGTGGTTCTGCACAGGATGCTGCAGATCTTGTAGAGTATTTGAACGCTCCGGCAGGAAGTAATCCGGGCGGTGGTGTTGCATGGGCAGATATCCGAAAAGAAAACGGACATGCAGAGCCGTACAACGTACGTTACTTTGAGATTGGAAATGAAAATAATCAACCGGGTACTGATGGAACAACATCTCAGCAGTATTGGATGATAGGAACGCAGGATGCCGAAAAAGCGTATGTAGAAGGTGGAGTTGCAAGCTTTACAAAACAGTATGCGGTGAAAAAAGATGACTGGAATAAGGCAGCATCTGTCAGTGACGGAACTGCAAATCAGGTTCGTTACATGCGTTATGCAAACCCGAATCCGATGACAGGAAAAGATGGAAAGACATTGGTTGAGAACTTTGAAGCTGTTCAAAAAGGAAGCGTTGAAGTATGGGTAGGCACTGACGGTGAAGGAAACAATCATAAATGGGAGGTTGTAGAAAGTCTTGACAACGCAGGAGCGAATGACCAGAAAGTGACAATCGACTACAGAGACGGATCAATCCACTTCGGAGACGGAACACATGGTAAAATCCCGGCGAAGGGACAACAAATCTATGTAACATATAAAGTTAAAAGAGACGGATTTGTAGCTGTTTCTAAAGCGATGAAAGATATGACGGCAGAGATTAACGAAATCAATGCTAAAAGCGGAAGTGCAGAAAAGGCATCCTGCTATGTATACTCCAGTTGGGAAACAAAAGGTTTTATTGATAAGATGGCAGCAGGTAACTGGAACGATTATTATGATGGTCTGACAATTCATCCATATTGTGGAGATCCGGGTGCGGATCAGGACAAAGGTGCGTTTTATGACTCGGCAATGCGTCTTGCGGAAAATGTAGGTATTCAGAAAGTTAAAAATTATGTAAATATGCTTCCGCAAGGAAAAGTTCCGGTTATATCTGAGTATGGTATTTTCAGATCTACATCGCCGCTTCTTCGTTCTCAGACACATGCAGTATATATTGCAAAAGTGCTTATGGAGTATGTTCGTCTCGGTAGTCCGTACATCCAGAAACACTGTCTTGTAGACTGGTATAGTAGTGGTGCAGACTCACTTGGACCTACACAGCAGGCGGTTATCCAGGCAGTACCGCAGACGGGCGCTAATCAGGGAACAGGAGAAGGGAACTTCCGTTTCTTCTCAACACCTTCAGCAAAAGTGTTCGAGTTATTCTCTAACTCATTTGCAAAAGGAACGAAAGTAGTCGGAACAGAGTTTGAACACGTAGAAACATTGGCAAACGGAACAAAAGCATATTCCGCAATCGCAAGTAAAGGTGATGACGGAACGTTGTATGTAACTGTAGTAAATACAGACCGTGAAAATGATAAGAAACTTCGCGTGAAAGTAGACGGCGTAGACCTGACAGGCAAAACAGTAGAAGTACAGACGCTCGCGGGTGAAAGCTTCGTTGATGAAAACAGCTTGGCAGAGCCGGATAAAGTAACGATTGAAAACTCAACAGTTACGGCAGAAGGCACAGATCTTGAGCTGACGGCAAAAGCACACTCCGTAATGTCAATTACAGTGAAAGAAAAAGTGGATCCGCCTGCACCGGAGACATATACAGTAACAGCAAAAGCAAACAATACGGACATGGGAACTGTAACGATTGACCCTGTAAAAGATAAATACAATGCAGGCGAAAAAGTAACAGCAACAGCGACAGCAAAAGAAGGCTATGAGTTTGTAAACTGGACAGTAGACGGTCAAGAAGTTTCTACAAAAACTACATATGAACTTACAGTAGAAAAGAACACAGAACTGACAGCTAACTTTAAAGCAAAAGCTCCGGTAGAAGAGAAGTTTACAGTAACAGCGAGAGTAAACGACTCTAAGATGGGAGAGGCGAAAATTGATCCTGACAAAGCAGAATATGTTAAGGGAGAGAAAGTAAAAGCCATAGCGACAGCAAAAGAAGGCTATGAGTTTGTAAACTGGACAGTAGACGGTGAAGCAGTTTCAACAGAAGCTACATATGAATTTACAGTAGATAAGAACGTGGAACTGACAGCGAATTTCAAAGAGACAGAAAAACCGGTAGAGAAGTTTACAGTAACAGCAAAAGTAAATGACTCTAAGATGGGAACAGTAAAACTTGATCCTGACAAAGCAGAATATGCTAAGGGAGAGAAAGTAACGGCAACAGCAACGGCAAAAGAAGGCTATGAGTTTGTGAACTGGACAGTAGCTGGTAAAGCAGTTTCAACAGAAGCTACATATGAATTTACAGTAGATAAGAACGTAGAACTGACAGCGAACTTCAAAGAGACAGAAAAACCGGTAGAGAAGTTTACAGTAACAGCAAAAGTAAATGACTCTAAGATGGGAACAGTAAAACTTGATCCTGACAAAGCAGAATATGCTAAGGGAGAGAAAGTAACGGCAACAGCAACGGCAAAAGAAGGCTATGAGTTTGTGAACTGGACAGTAGAAGGGAAAGCGGTTTCTACAGAAACTACATATGAATTCTTAGTAGATAAGAACGTAGAACTGACAGCGAACTTCAAAAAGACAGAAAAACCGGTAGAGAAGGTTACAATAACAGTAAAAGCAAACGACTCTAAGATGGGAACGGTAAAACTTGATCCTGCAAAAGAAAGCTATGAAAACGGCGAAATTGTAACAGCGATTGCGACAGCAAAAGAAGGATACAAGTTTGTGAACTGGACAGTAGCCGGCAAAGTAGTTTCTGATAAAGCAGAGTACAAGTTTAAGGTTGACAGAGCAGCGGAGCTGCAAGCAAACTTTGTAAAAGTGTCAGAAGATCCGAAACCGGAGAATCCGAAGGATGAGGATAAAGCAGTTCAGACAGGAGACAACGGCGTATCACCGATCATTCCGCTTGCAGGGTTGATGTTAGCGGCAGGAGCGGCAGTCGTAGCTCTTCGCAAAAAAGAAGACTAATCTGAATATTTGAACAGTCTGAAAAACAGATCGGATAGCATAAAGATTGTCTTGATAAAAAGCAAAAAATGAAACAAAACCAGAGGCGCCGCGCTATGCGGCGTCTCTTTCTGTATAACGAATGGCGCGGGCTGAACTGCTACATATTTATAATCAGGTATCAAATAAAGATAGGAAAAGAAATAAAAATCGGTTATAATAAGTATAAGAAGGTTGACTGGTGGAGCAAATAAAAATGGATAGATATTTGAAATGAATGCTTATGAACGATTGATTTCGTGGAATAAAGGATAATGTTCATAAAATACAAATTTAAGGTATTGGAAAGTATGATTTTTAATAATAGAGAGTTGGTAAAAGAGGTGGTATATCTATGACAACAAGAGAGTTAGTGAGTCAATATGTTGAAGTGCTCTGTAAAATATACGGAAAACATTTGAAAACAGTTATTCTGTATGGTTCTTATGCAAGGGGCGATTATACAAAGGACTCGGATATAGATATTATGGTGCTTTTGGATTTAAGTGATATAGACATTAAAAAGTATCGTCATGAGTTATCTGGTGCAACCTATGATTTTAATATGGATTATGATGTAGATATTAAGCCGATAGCAAAGAATCAAGAGCATTTTAATAAGTGGGTAGAAGTGTATCCGTTTTATTCAAATGTGGCAAGTGAGGGGGTAAAGTTATTTGACGCAGCATAATGAAAAAGGTACAAGGCGAGATTTGGTTCTATATAGGTTGGAAGTTGCTAAAAGTGATATAAAATCAGCAAAAATTCTTTTAGATGCAGGAGAATGCAGGGGAGCGAATAACAGAGCCTATTATGGAATTTATCATGCTATTTCAGCTATTCATGCTTTAGATGGAAACGCATATAAGAGGCATAAGGATGCCCTTGCAAATTTTAATAAAAATTATATCAAGACAGAAATCTTCCCAAGAATTTTGGGAAGGAAAATTGCTGAGGCTGAAGAAATACGACATGCCAGCGATTATGATGACTTCTATATAGCGACTAGAGAAGAAGTTGAGGAACAAATTGACACAGCAGTAGAATTGGTTGAAAAAATAGAAGAATACGTCTTGAAAGAGATGGGATAATCGTTTTTGTATCATTCATGAAATATCTATGGAGATTTTTGAAGAGCAAAATGCATTGTGGGTATTGGAAGATACTGATATATATAAATATAGACTTATAGAATTGTGACAAAATAATATATTATTATCCTACACAGAAAGTGATATCGTTTGCATAAGCGCGGAGGTATCACTTTTTCGTTTGTGTTATAATCTGATATATAAAAATAAGAATAAAGAAAAGGAGACTGTTGCTATGAGATACATAGAAGAAAGGTGTTTTGATATGAAAGAAAACAAACGAACAATTTCTGTAGATTAACTTCTTTTTTGTAAAGATTGTGAAAATGAAACACTGTTTCTACATACGAAAAGACTCTATGCAGACAACGAAGAATATCTCTGTTATCCTCTAAACATTCTATTGTGAAATTACAGTGCAAATTGTCCGTAAAATGTGTTACACTTCTAATACAGCAAAAAATAGCTTTTGATTTATCACCGCAGGCTGATCGGTTTCTATAATGGCAGAACGATGAGCGCGGCGGAGCTGATAGGCTGATTTTTGTATGCTGTGTTGATATAGGAGGGAACGACTGTGGAAGCGTATACAAGTTTTGCGTATGTTTATGATACATTTATGGATAATGTTCCTTATGGCGAATGGGCGAGGCACATCCGCGAGAAGCTTTGCGAACATGGCGTGACAGACGGGATCGTGCTCGACCTCGGATGCGGAACAGGAACGATGACGGAACGGCTTGCCGGATATGGATACGATATGATAGGGGTCGATAATTCGGAGGAAATGTTAGAACTTGCGATGGAAAAGAAAACGGAGTCAGGATATGATATCCTCTATCTGCTTCAGGATATGCGCGGGTTTGAGCTGTACGGAACCGTTCGGGCGGTCGTAAGCGTCTGCGATTCCGTTAACTATATAACAGAACCAGACGAACTGGAAGAAGTCTTCCGACTTGTAAACAATTACCTTGATCCGAAAGGGATTTTTTTATTTGACTTCAATACTGTTCACAAATACCGCGATGTGATCGGTGACAGTACGATCGCGGAAGACCGCGGCGTGTGCAGCTTTATTTGGGATAACAGATACTATGAGAAAGAACAGATCAACGAGTACGATCTGACGCTGTTTATCGCGGAAGATTTTAACCCTATGGAAAATGCATATGTTTCAGAAAGAACGGCAGATTCGGAAGATGCTCTGCTTTCAGAAGAAGGAGCGGGTGACTTGGAAGATACTATGTTTTCAGAAGAAGAGGGTGGCGAAAACGGAAGTTTATATCGGAGATATACGGAGACGCATTATCAAAGAGGGTATACGCTTGCCGAGATACAAGAACTTCTGGAACGTGCAGGTCTTGTATTTATAGAGGCTTACGATGCGGATACGAAAGAGACGCCGAACGATACGAGCGAGAGAATATGCGTGATCGCCCGTGAAAACGGAAAATAAACAGAATGAGTAATAATAAAATAACGATAAATTCATGATAAATAAACAGAGCAAGCGACAAAAAGAAAATAGAATGAAGTAATGATAAAATAAAACAGAACAGGAGAAAGATTGATGAAAGATTATATTGTAAGAGCATCTGCGGCGAATGCACAGATCCGCGCATTTGCGGCAGTGACAACAGAACTGACAGAGGAGGCTCGCAAGCGTCATGAGACAAGTCCTGTCGCAACGGCGGCTCTCGGAAGACTGCTCACAGGCGGAGCAATGATGGGAAGCATGATGAAAAATGACACAGATATGCTGACGATACAGATCAAATGTTCCGGTCCGATCGGAGGTCTTACAGTGACAGCGGACAGCAAAGGGAATGTCAAAGGTTATGTGCATGAACCGAATGTGATTCTTCCTCCGAAAAACGGAAAACTCGATGTAGGCGGAGCGCTCGGACAGGGCGTAATGACGGTGATAAAAGACATGGGGCTTAAAGAGCCGTATTCAGGACAGACGATTCTTCAGACAGGGGAAATCGCGGAAGATCTGACGTATTATTTCGCTACGTCAGAACAGGTTCCGTCTTCCGTAGGGTTGGGCGTTCTCATGGAAAAAGACAATACGGTGCGCTGTGCAGGCGGATTCATTGTGCAGGTAATGCCGTTTATCGAAGATGAAGTGTTGAACAAACTGGAAGAAAATATTCAGAACATCCGATCTGTAACTTCTATGCTCGATCATGGACATACGCCGGAAGAAATGCTTGCGCAAGTATTAGAAGGACTTGATCTTGAGATTACAGATACGATGCCTGCAAAATTTTATTGCAACTGTTCAAAGAAGCGGATCGAAAAGGCAATTATCAGCATCGGTAAAAAAGATATTCAGTCAATGATCGATGATGGAAAAGATATCGAAGTAAAATGTCATTTCTGTAATGAAGCATATAATTACACTGTAGACGAGCTGAAAGAATTACTGAAAAAAAGCAGATAAGGCAGAAAATCAGGCAAAACAGTTATTACGGATGAAGATAGAAAATAGAGTAAGACGGCTTGTGCCGATGATGGGGAAACCAGAAAAGCCGGGAGCGGAAAGGTGGAGTTAAAGATGAGACATGGTTTTGTGAAAGTAGCGGCTGCCACGCCTGATATTCGAGTGGCAGATGTGGAATATAATACAGAACAGATATGCAGGGCGATCGATCAGGCATATGAAAAAGGGGCGAAGATCGTCGCATTTCCCGAATTATGCGTAACAGGATATACATGCGGAGATCTTTTTACGCAGAACGTTTTGCTGAACGCGGCATACGGCGCAGTGAAAAAGATTGCAGGGCATACAAAAGGCAAAAACATTCTGGCGTTTGTGGGAATGCCGCTTACAGAAGGCGGGAAACTTTATAACACGGCGGCGGCAGTCAACGATGGAAAAGTGATCGGATTTACAACGAAAACATTTCTTCCCAATTACGGAGAGTTTTACGAGATGCGTCAATTCACTCCGGGACCGGACAGTGTGAGGTGGATTCAGTTTGACGGAGAAAAGGTTCCTTTCGGGCCGAAGATCCTGTTTCAGGATGATGAGACGGCGGATCTTATAGTAGGCGCGGAAATATGCGAAGACGTCTGGTCTCCTGTTCCTCCGAGTATTGAGGAGGCTTTGGCAGGAGCGACGATCATTGTCAACTGTTCTGCAAGTGACGAAACGGTCGGAAAAGGAAGTTACAGAACCCGTCTGATCGCAGGTCAGTCCGCGCGCCTGATCGCGGGATATGTCTATGCGAACGCGGGAGAAGGAGAGTCAACGACGGATCTCGTTTTCGGAGGACATAATATCATTGCGGAAGACGGAACGATCCTCCGGCAGTCAGAACGTTATAAAAACGAGATCATTTATTCAGAGATCGATCTTGAAAAAATTGTAGGAGAGAGACGTAAAAATACGACGTTTTCACCGGAAAAGCTAAATTGCGGTTGTCCGGTAGTTGTGCCGTTTCATGTGGGAATATGCGATACTGTTCTTACGAGAAACTTTTCACAGCATCCGTTCGTGCCGTCTGACGAGGCGGCGCGAGCGCATATTTGTGACGAAATCTTGACAATTCAGGCAATGGGTCTGAAAAAAAGGTTGTCGCATACGAATGCAAAATCAGCGGTTGTCGGCATTTCGGGCGGTCTGGATTCTACATTGGCTCTGCTTGTCACGGCAAAGGCGTTCGATATGCTGGGACGGGATAAAAAAGAGATTATTGCGGTTACGATGCCGTGCTTTGGGACAACAGACCGCACATATAATAATGCGTGTGAGATGACGAGACAGACCGGAGCGACGTTGATTGAAGTGCCGATCGGAGAAGCGGTGAACGTTCATTTCAGAGATATCGGACATGATCCCGATGTGCATGATGTAACTTATGAAAATGCACAGGCAAGAGAGCGGACTCAGGTGCTTATGGATATTGCGAATCGGGAAGCCGGTATGGTGATCGGAACAGGCGATATGTCGGAGCTTGCTTTAGGGTGGGCGACATATAACGGAGATCACATGTCTATGTACGGCGTCAATGCGTCTGTACCGAAAACGCTTGTGCGTCATCTTGTTCAGCATGCGGCGGATACAACAGAAAATGAATCATTAAGACAGGTGCTTTATGATGTGCTTGATACGCCTGTAAGTCCTGAACTTCTTCCGCCGAAAGACGGAGACATAGCACAGAAAACAGAAGATCTTGTCGGACCGTACGAACTGCATGACTTTTACCTTTATTATATGCTCCGCTTCGGTTTCTCACCGGAGAAAATTTTTACTTTGGCGGTGAATGCGTTTGCAGGCGTTTATGAAAAAGAGACGATTTTGAAATGGCTGAAAATATTTTATCGTAGATTTTTCTCGCAGCAGTTCAAACGTTCTTGTCTGCCGGACGGACCGAAAGTCGGAAGCGTAGCTCTTTCGCCGCGAGGCGACTGGAGAATGCCAAGCGACGCATGCGCGGCGTTATGGCTGAAAGAGTTGGAACAACTGCAATAACTGTAAATAACAGGAATAACCGGAAACAACAAGGATAGATAGAAACAACAGGAATCATCGGAACATCTCTTTGGGAAACGAGGTGTTGACGGAACTGTTATATAAAATGAGTGGGAAAGTGTGAGAATATATGAAACTGATCAAGACAGAAGAAGCGGTCGGAAGTGTACTCTGCCATGACATTACACAAATCATTCCCGGCGTTGTAAAAGACGCAGTTTTCCGAAAAGGGCATGTGGTAACGCAAGAGGATATTCCGGTACTGCTCTCGGTTGGAAAAGAGCATCTGTATGTATGGGAGAAACAAGAAGGAATGCTTCATGAAAACGAGGCGGCGGAAGTTTTAAGACGAGTATGTCAGGGGAGATTTCTGAAAGCGTCAAAGCCGAAAGAAGGGAAGATTGAGCTGACGGCGGAAACAGACGGACTGCTTAAAGTTGATAAAGAAAAACTGAACGCGGTAAATGGGTTAGGACAAATCGTGATCGCATCACGCCACGGGAATTTTCCTGTGAAAAAAGGAGACAAGGTCGCAGGAATGCGTGTCGTACCTCTCGTGATCGAAGAAGAAAAGATGGAACAGGTTAACCGGATGTGCGGAAACGAACCGATTTTTACGATTCTGCCGTTTTGTCAGATGAAAGCGGCGGTCGTGACAACCGGAAGCGAAGTGTATCACGGAAGGATCGAAGATAAATTTACTCCTGTTGTAAAAGAAAAACTAAGAGAGTGCGGTATGGAAGTAATCGGCGATACTCTTTGCAGTGACGATGCCGATATGGTTACAGAAGCTGTGAAAAAGTGGATCGAACAGGGGGCGGAACTGGTTGTCTGCACCGGAGGAATGAGCGTTGATCCTGATGATCGTACACCTCTTGCAATCCGAAATGCGGCAGATGAAGTGATCACTTATGGAGCTCCGGTTTTACCCGGCGCGATGTTTATGCTCGCATATGCAGGAAAAGTTCCGATCATGGGACTCCCGGGATGCGTAATGTATGCAAAACGGACGATATTCGATCTGATACTGCCGAGAATTGCGGCGGGGGAACGGCTGAAAGCAGAAGATTTTACCGCGCTCGGAGAAGGCGGTTTGTGTTTGAACTGTCCGGTGTGTACTTTCCCGAACTGCAGTTTCGGAAAATAGGAAGAAAAATAAATCATAAAAGGAATGAGAGGAAAATTTTCGGAGGTAGTAAAATGAGAACCGGTATACAGGAAGAATTAGAATTGTATATGAGTAAATCTGTGGCGCAGGCATCAAACAGAGAGATTTATGAAGCGTTGCTTTTGTTTGTGCAGAAACTGGCGGCAGGAAAAGAAAGAGCTGCAGGGAAAAAGAAGCTTTATTACATTTCGGCAGAGTTTTTGATCGGAAAACTGTTGTCAAACAATATGATCAATCTCGGTATTTATGATGAAGTAAAAGAAATGCTCTTTCAAAACGGAAAAGATATATGTCAGATCGAGGAGGTTGAGCCGGAGCCATCTCTTGGAAACGGAGGGCTTGGGAGACTGGCGGCATGTTTTCTTGATTCGATCGCAACACTCGGACTGCCCGGAGACGGGATCGGACTGAATTATCACCTCGGCCTGTTCAAACAGGAGTTTAAAGACCATCTTCAAAAAGAGCTTCCGAATCCGTGGATTGAGAAACAGTCATGGCTGACAAAAACGGATGTTGTCTATCCGGTTTCTTTCAGAGGATTGAAAGTTAATGCAAGAATGTACGATATCGCAGTGACGGGATATCATGATCAGACAAACAAACTGCACCTTTTTGACATCGATTCTGTTGATGAGGGAATCGTGGAAGACGGAATTCATTTTGATAAAGAAGATATCGCAAAAAATCTGACGTTGTTTTTATATCCTGATGACAGCGATGAAAAAGGAAGGCTTCTGCGCATTTATCAGCAGTATTTCATGGTAAGCAGCGCCGCACAGATGATCTTGGATGAATGTGTGCAAAAAGGAAGTACATTGTATGATCTGCCGGATTATGCTGTCATCCAGATCAACGACACTCATCCTACAATGGTCATTCCCGAACTGATCCGGCTTCTTGTGGAAAGAGGGCTTGATATCGATGAAGCGATCGATGTCGTATCCCGTACATGCGCGTATACGAATCATACGATTTTGGCAGAAGCGCTTGAAAAATGGCCGATCGGATATTTAAAAAAGGTTGTGCCGCAGCTCGTTCCGATCATTGAGATACTTGATGATAAAGTTCGCAGAAGATTCAGCGATGAATCAACAGCCATCATAGACAGAAACGATACTGTTCATATGGCGCATATCGACATTCATTACGGATTCAGCGTTAACGGAGTGGCGGCGCTTCATACGGACATCTTAAAACAATCGGAACTGAATCATTTTTATAAAATCTATCCTGATAAATTCAATAATAAAACAAACGGGATTACGTTCCGCAGATGGCTTCTTCACTGCAACCCGCGTCTTACGGCGCTGCTTGATGAAACAATCAAAGACGAGTATAAAGAAGATGCCTCTAAACTTGTCAAACTGCTTGAATACAAAGACGACGAGACTGTTTTGAAACGCCTTTTAGAGATTAAAAAAGAAAATAAAAAAGATCTTGCCGCGTATCTGAAAGAGACACAGGCAATAGAGATAGACGCAGATACGATTTTCGATATTCAGGTAAAAAGACTTCACGAGTATAAACGGCAGCAGTTAAATGCACTGTATATTATTGATAAATATTTGGAGATCAAGGAGGGGATTCTTCCGAAAACTCCGATCACAGCGATCTTCGGGGCGAAAGCGGCTCCGGCATATGTGATCGCAAAGGATATCATTCATCTTATACTTTGCCTGCAGGAGATCATTAATAATGATCCGGAAGTAAGTCCTTATCTGAAAGTTGTCATGGTAGAGAATTATAATGTGACAAAGGCTGAAAAACTGATTCCTGCATGTGATATATCCGAGCAGATCTCTCTTGCGTCAAAAGAGGCAAGCGGCACGGGGAATATGAAGTTTATGTTAAACGGTGCAGTCACTCTCGGTACAGAGGACGGGGCAAACGTAGAGATACATGAACTTGTAGGAGACGATAATATTTTCGTGTTCGGAGCGTCAAGCGACGAAGTAATCGAACATTATAAAAAAGCGGATTATTCGGCAAAAGATTATTATAAAAAGAATCCGAAGATCAAAGCGGCGGTTGATTTCATTACAGGAAAACAGATGATGAAGATCGGATGCAAAGAAAGTCTGGAGCGTCTGCAAAAAGAGCTGATAGGAAAAGACTGGTTTATGACATTTCTTGATTTTGATGCGTACAAAAAGGCGAAAGACAAGGCGCTGGCGGCGTATACAGATCAAAAGGAATGGGCGAAAAAGATGCTTGTCAATATTGCCGAAGCAGGCTACTTCTCATCAGACAGAACGATTGAACAGTATAATAGAGATATTTGGAAATTAACCAGATCATAAGATTAAAGAAAAATATTAGTAAAACGGTATATTGATGAAAAGGGGGATGGTTATGGAACGGGCAAGCGGCGTGCTGCTTCCGATATTTTCACTGCCGTCAAAATATGGAATCGGATGTTTTTCAAAAGAAGCCTATCAATTTATTGACAGGCTTAAGGCGGCAGGGCAAAGTTACTGGCAGATTCTTCCGTTAGGGCCGACCGGATACGGAGATTCTCCGTATCAGTCTTTTTCTACATTTGCAGGCAATCCGTATTTTATCGATCTTGAAACGCTTACAGGAGAAGGTTTGTTGACAGCGCAGGAGTGCGAATACGGCTGTGAGGGAATACGGGAAGATAAGATAGATTATGAAAAAATATATAAGACACGGTTTCAAATACTTGAGAAAGCGTTTTCGCGTTTTGGAGAAAATGACGAATACCGCGCATTTGTTTCGGAAAATCAATTTTGGCTGGAAGATTATAGCCTCTATATGGCGATCAAAGACCGAAACGGCGGCGTGAGTTGGAATGAATGGGAAGAACCGCTTAAAAACAAAGAGTCACAGGCGATTGAAAATGCAAAAGCAGAGCTGTCGCGTCAGATTGCCTTTTACAAATTTCAGCAATATGAATTTGACAGACAGTGGAAACGCCTTCGCTCTTATGCGAACGAAAACGGCATAGAGATTATCGGAGATATTCCGATCTATGTTGCGTTTGACAGCGCGGATACATGGTCGGCGCCGGAGATGTTCCGTTTTAATGACGCTCTTGAAGCGATCGATGTTGCGGGATGTCCGCCGGATGGATTTTCGCAGACAGGACAGTTGTGGGGGAATCCGCTCTACGATTGGGAATATCATAAAAAAACAGGGTACGACTGGTGGATTCGCAGGATCGAACACTGTTTCCGGCTGTATGATGTCGTGCGGATCGATCATTTCCGCGGTTTTGATGAATATTATGCTGTTCCGTACGGAGAAAAAACGGCAGTACACGGAAAGTGGATGCCGGGACCGGGGATAGAGCTGTTCCGGACGCTGGAAGAAAAGATCGGCAGAAAAAGGATTATTGCCGAAGATCTCGGCTTTTTAACTCCGAGTGTGATACAGCTTTTAAAAGAAAGTGGATTTCCGGGGATGAAAGTGCTTCAGTTTGCATTCGATTCAAGGGAAGATTCAAACTATCTCCCGCATACATATACAAGAAACTGCGTTGTATATACGGGAACTCACGATAATGATACGACAAAAGGATGGTATCACACGGCGGCAGGATCAACACGGCAGTTTGCAAAAGAATACATGTATAAGCCCCGTCTTGATGAAGATACGCTTGCGGGAGATTTTATTGCTATGGCAATGGGAAGCGCGGCGGATCTGTGCATCGTTCCGATGCAGGATTATCTGGGACTTGGAAGCGATGCACGAATTAATACGCCGTCCACACTTGGCGGGAATTGGGAATGGCGTATGAAACCGGGCGAGCCGGATGAAGGGACAGTTCGGGAGATGGAGCGAATGACAAAAATATACGGACGGCTGCGTTTTACTTAAATAAAGTTCCGAACCAGTAGATCAGTCCCAGTCCCCAGCTTGTGAAAATACCGTACAGGATAACAGGACCGGCGATCGTAAAAATTTTACATCCGATGCCGAATACCTGACCTTCTTTTTTGTATTCGATGGCAGGGGCAGCTACTGAATTTGCGAATCCGGTGATCGGCACGAGCGCTCCGGCGCCTCCCCAGGCTGCAAGTTTCTGGTAAATTCCGGTTCCGGTGAACAAAACGCTTAAAAGGATGAGCGACAGAGACATCCAGCGGCTGCACTCATCGGGAGAAAGATTTCGTAATTCAAAATAATGATAAATAACTTGTCCGAGCAGGCAGATCAGCCCGCCGAGGAAAAACGCTTTGCACATATTCAGAAAAAGATTATGTCGGGGCGTTTTTTCTTTTACATATTGTTCATATTGTTTTTCTTGTTTCAGTTTTTGTATTTTATCCATAGATGAAACACACTCCTTGCATTTCGCGCAACACGCGCGTTTTTAATTTCTTTTCTGTTAGTATCTGAAATAATTTTCCGAATATGTATATAAATTCATAATAATTTTTCGCAAATATGCCGACAATAAAAATAATAAAAATAAAACTGTAACAGTTCAGCCCACGCCATGTGTAAAACGCAATGCGTGCGTAACGTGGCTGATGGAAGACGGAGTCAGGGAAAGGAAGGATTATGGATCAGATAAAAGGGGCGCAAAGCATTATGTTTCGAGAAGCGCCGTATCTTATCAGCGCTGCGTCTGTCGCAGGCAGCAAAGAGGCGGATGGACCAATCGGGAAATTATTTGACGTGACAGATAAAGACGACCTGTTCGGAGCACAGACATGGGAAGAAGCGGAGAGTAACATGCAGAAAGAAGCGTGTGTTCTTGCGGCAGGAAAGGCACATGTGGACTTGAAAAAGATCCGATATCTTTTTGGAGGGGATCTTTTGCGGCAGGGAATAGCAACTTCAATGGGGGTAGAGGCTTTGCAGATTCCGATGTTCGGCCTCTACGGAGCATGTTCTACATCAGGAGAAGCGCTTGCGCTTGCATCTATGAGCGCTGCCGCAGGATACGGAGGAACGATGATCGCCGTCACATCAAGTCATTTCGGAAGTGCGGAAAAAGAGTTTCGCTTTCCGTTAGGATATGCGAATCAGAGACCTCTTTCTTCACATTGGACAGTGACGGGAAGCGGCGCGTTTCTTGTGCAGTCGGCAGAGGAATACAGAAAACAAAACACAAAGTCGTACTTTTCTAATATTCGCATTACAGGAGTAACTGTCGGAAAGATCGTAGATTATGGCTTGAAGGATTCTCAAAATATGGGCGCGTGTATGGCTCCGGCGGCCATGGATACGATTGTACAGAACTTCCAGGATATGGAAAGAAAAGAAAAAGATTACGACAGGATTATTACAGGAGATTTAGGAAGCATCGGAAGAACGATTTTATTCGATCTTATCAGAGAAAAAGGGTACGATATATGCGAAAAACATATGGATTGCGGAATGACGATTTTTGATAAAGAACGGCAGGATACGCATGCCGGTGGAAGCGGATGCGGCTGCGCCGCCGTAACGCTGGCATCGTATGTACTTCCTAAATTAGAAAAAGGAGAATGGAAGCGGGTGTTATTTGTTCCTACAGGGGCGCTTATGTCTACCGTCAGTTTCAACGAGGGGGCGAGCGTACCGGGGATCGCTCACGGAATTGTTCTGGAAAGCGATGCATAGCATAAGGAAATTAAAAAGCAAGAAGATAGAAGGCAAAATGATAAAAGCAAGAAGAATGAGCAGAGTAGAAAAGAGAAAGGGTGAAACAAAATGGATTATGTAAAAGCGTTTATCGTAGGAGGTCTTATATGCGCGGCTGTGCAGATTTTATTAGACAGGACAAAGCTGATGCCGGGAAGGGTTATGGTGCTTTTAGTATGTGGCGGAGCTTTGCTTGGATTTTGCGGACTGTACGATCCGTTTCAGAAACTTGCCGGGGCAGGGGCAGGCGTTCCCCTTCCGGGATTCGGCAATGTGCTTTGGCAGGGTGTGAAAGAAGCTGTTGACAAATATGGATTTATGGGTGTGTTCATGGGTGGATTTCAGGCGAGTGCCGTCGGTATTTCCGCAGCGCTGATCTTCGGTTATATTGCGTCCTTTATCTTTGAACCGAAAATGAAAAAATAGATTTTTATGAAAATGTGTACAGAAATCAAGAAAAATAAAATAAAGAAGATTTCTGTACACACTGTGTCTGCAGAGAATTATAATTGTTTTTCTCTATATAAGTCGCTTCGGTTATTGGGGTATTCCAAGATGAAACTGTTCGATCAGGCGTCCGATATTTTCTTCCGTATCTTCAAGCTCGTCTGCAATCTGGGAAAGAGTTTTTCCTTTCTCGAGTTTTTTCTGAATGAGATTGCAAGTTTTCCCTTTTTCGCCCTTCCGAATACCTTCTTTAAGTCCTTCCTTTTTTCCGTCTTCCCAGGCGTAACTGCGTTCCAGCCGGATATGTTCTTCTTCGTCATATTCGTAAATGCACACGTTTTTCACCTCCGCTCGATTTTTCTCAAGAAATGATTTTAAAATCCCTTCGTGGATACATTCTGTGATGGCATGTTCAACCGCATCTTCAAGCGACATTGTTTTTGTGTACCGACGAACCCGGTCTGTATACTCTGCGTATTGATGCAGCATCGTACATGCATTCATTAAGGCTGGATTATGTCCGAGATTAATGTTGAGCATGACAGCTTCTAATTCTAATTTGCAGTGTTGATCCCGTATGGAATATAAATCGGATAATCGTAAGATCCGGCGGTCCGGCTGATCCTGGATCCCATTATAAAAGATGACGAATTCCGGCGGAATCAAAATTTTTCGTGAACCGTATAATTTGTTTTTGTCGATCATACCCGAGTATAAGTCCGAAATATAAAACAGATATCTCAGCGGTAAATTAGGATTAAAAGTTGACTGATGTTCGTATAAAGACAGCCGAAGTCCGATCATGAATGAAACATCGTTCTGCATTGCCATATAGATCGCGTTTTCTAAGGTGTTGATTTCCAACAGTTCGGGATCGGTATAATGCTTTATCGACATCATAGCATGAAAGTGTAGAAAACGCCAGTTTTTTATGTGTATATTACATCCACAAAACGTCTGTGAAAATTGCGCTAAGAAAATGCAAAGATTTTGTTGTTTTTTGACGCTGATAATGGTATCGTAAGAATGCAGGGTTGCACACTTTTGCAGCTCTGCATAAATTATGTGAAAAAAGTGAATGAAAAAACTCTTATAGCTACGGAGGAAAGAGTAGAATTATGAACTATGCATCTATTATCATCCCGTTTGTGGGTGGCTTGGGAATGTTTATCTACGGAATGCAGATCATGGCGCAAGGTTTGGAGAATGCCGCGGGCAGCAGGATGAAGTCTCTATTGGAAGCGCTGACGAAAAATAAACTTTTTGGAGTGATGCTTGGCGCATTTATTACGGCAGTGATCCAGAGTTCGTCGGCAACGACAGTTATGGTCGTAGGGTTTGTAAACGCAGGTATCATGAATCTGTCTCAGGCGATGGGCGTCATCATGGGAGCAAATATCGGAACGACGGTAACGGGCTGGCTCGTGTCGAGTGTGGAATGGGCGAAGTTTTTAAGTCCTGCCAATCTCGCGCCGATTGCGATTATTATCGGTGTGATCATCATGCTGACGGGCAAGAGACGTTCATCAAAAGATATTTCCAGCATTATCGTAGGGTTCGGTATCCTTTTCGTCGGAATTACAACGATGTCGTCGGCGGTTGCGCCGCTTCAGGAATCAGAAGCATTCTGCAGCATTTTCGTGAAGCTTGGACACAATCCGTTCCTTGGTATTCTTGCAGGTGCGCTTGTGACGGCGATCATCCAGAGTTCGTCTGCATCGGTCGGCATCTTGCAGAGTCTCGCGGCAGCAGGACTTGTACCGTTTAATGCGGCGGTATATATTATCATGGGGCAGAATATCGGAACATGTGTGACGGCGATCATGTCAAGTATCGGAGCGAAAAAGACAGCAAAGACAGCGGCGATCATGCATCTTTTGTTCAATGTGATCGGAACAATCATATTCAGTGTTGCGGCGATCTTTTTCTTCAAAGTGCTCAACCCGGGTATGGGCGCGGGTATGATTACGCAGACAGAGATCAGTACGGTACATACAATTTTCAACATCGGAACGACACTGCTGCTCTTCCCGGTATCCGACTGGATCATCAAACTGGCAAGAAAACTCCAGAAAGAGGAAGACGGAGTAGTAGATGAAAGCCGTGTGCTCCTTGATGAAAGGATGTTAGAGACTCCGAGTATTGCGATTCAGTCTGTTGTAAGCGAAGTATGCCGGATGGGATATATTGTAAAAGGAACGATGGACAAGACTCGCCGAGTATTATTTACTCAGGATGAAGAGACGATGAACGAGATCCGAGAGGAAGAAAGTATCGCGGACCGGCTCTGCAAGGGAATTACAGATTATCTGATACGGATCAGCTCTCTGGCGATTAATGAAAAAGAGCATCAGCACGTGGCAAGCCTTCTTCAGATTGTTTCAGACATCGAAAGAATCAGCGACTATTGTGAAAATATTTCCGAGTATGCAGAAAACCTTGCGAACCAGAAAAAGAAGTTCTCGGGTGTCGGGGCAGCAGAAATGAAAGAGATGCTGGAAGTCTGTTCAGACAGTTTCACTTATGCGGTTGAAGCATTTGAAGAGAACAGTGCGGAGAAGGCGCTGAAAGTGATTGAAAAAGAAAGAAGCGCCGATGATCTGGAGATCCGCCTTCGGGCAGATCATATGCAGCGTCTTGCAAATAAGCAGTGCGATACGGAGGCGGGAATCGTATTTCTTGACGCGCTTGTCGGCTTAGAGAGGATTTCCGATCACTCAAGAAATATTGCGGAAGAAGTGCTTTCGGCAAGTAATAAATAAAAACTTATTCCGGCTGCATGGCAGTGAAAGCTGCGGTGCAGCCGTATTCTTTATCGTATACTGACATTAGAGTGCAGATCCTTGTAATAAAATATCATTGTTCCTGATTTGTAAATATGTTATGATAAATCCACTCACAGAAATTCTTTCTGTGAAAAGCGCCGGCAGTCTCGTCTGTCCGCGGAGAATGCTGACAGTATCGTCAGTCCGAGGAATTCCCTCAAAGTTACCCGATTAACAAAATTATTTTTGCATGGAGAGTCTTGTAGAGCGCCGCTTTTTTTCGTATACTGATTCTTAAGAAAGAAAATAAAGTTTATTGTGAAAACTTTTCTCTTAGTTCATAGGACTCGTTCATGCGCATGAAAGGAGAAGCCTATGACAGGAAAAGAAAACAGAGAAATCAAAAACAGCGTCTTCGTAGATCTGTTCTATGAAGACGAATCAGCAGAAGCAAATGAAATCGCGCTCTTTAACGCCATCCACGACGAGCCCCTCCCGGAAGGAACGAAGATCCGGAAATTCCGCGTAGACAATACGATCTATATGAATTTTCAAAACGACATTTCTTTCGATGCAGGTGGGAAAGTGATCGTATTCGGCGAGCATCAGTCTACGATCAACGAAAACATGCCCCTTCGGAGTTTGCTGTACATCGGGCGTGCATATGAAAGACTCGTGCCACCGAGAAGCCGATATAAAAAGAAAATCGTTCCCCTTCCGACACCGGAATTTTACACATTCTATAACGGAAAAGAAAAGTGGGAAAAGGAAAAAGAACTGCGCCTGTCAGATGCCTATATCGTAAAAGACGGTGAGCCGAGTCTGGAATTAAAAGTAAAGGTCATCAATATCCGGCCGGAAGAACATCATGAAATCTTAGAAAAGTGTCAGGTACTGAAAGAATACAGCCAGTTCATGGAAATCGTGCAGAACTACCAGATCTCCGGGGAGGAAGAGCCTTATAAAAAAGCGATAAAAGAATGCATCGAAAAAGGAATTCTTGCTGATTATTTAATGCGAAAAGGAAGCGAGGTTGTCAATATGCTGTTGGATGAATATGATTATGAAACAGATATCGAAGTGCAGAGAGAAGAAGCAAGAGAGCAAGGGCGAGCAGAAGGCAGAGAGGAAGGACGAGAACAAGGACGAGCAGAGGGAAGAGAGCAAGGGAAGGAAGAAGGCAGAGAAGAAGGTCGAAAAGAAGAAAAAAGAGCTCTCGTTCAGAAAAAACTTGAAAAGGGGAAAACAATTTCTCAAATCGCAGATGATCTTGAAGATACAGAAGAAAATATTGCTCACCTGATCGAAGAGTTTCATCTTCGGGTGTAGAGCGGCGGCAGTTTATCAAGAGATCGGATAGCGCCCATATGCAGACAGATTTTCCCGAAACAGCAAAAGAAATAAAAACAAAAGCAAAAAAAATAAAAAAATTCGTTTGTTCTATTGACATTTCATAAAAAGTGGTGGTACTATTATGCACAAAATTTTTATGTATAAATACAGGCATCAAAGGAGGATGTGGAACAATGTGTGGAATTGTAGGATTCATCGGAGAACAGCCGGCAGCGCCGATTCTTTTGGAAGGGCTTTCAAAGCTGGAGTACAGAGGGTATGATTCGGCGGGAATCGCGGTTCGTAATGAAAAGACGGATAAGATCGCGATAGTAAAGGCAAAGGGGCGTTTGAAGATCCTTGCAGAAAAAACAGATAACGGGAAAAGTGTGCGAGGCACATGCGGGATCGGTCATACACGATGGGCCACTCACGGCGAACCTTCCGAGAATAATGCACATCCTCACTGCACGGATGATAAATCCGTTGTTCTTGTGCATAACGGGATTATCGAAAACTATCAAGAATTAAAGACAAAGCTTCAGAAAACGGGATATACGTTTTATTCACAGACAGACACGGAGATCGCGGTAAAACTGATAGATTATTATTATAAGAAGACCGGAACACCTCTTGAGGCGCTTACAAGGGCTATGCTTAGAATAAGAGGATCATATGCTTTCGGAGTGATGTTCCGCGATTGTCCGGGCAGATTGTTTGCGGCCAGAAAAGACAGCCCGCTTATTATCGGAAAGAGTAAAAAAGGCTGCCTGATCGCGTCAGACGTTCCGGCGATTCTGGATCGTACAAGAAACGTATATTATATAGGCAATCTTGAAATAGCGGAGATGACTTCGGAGGAAGTGCATTTTTATAATATTGACCGGGAAGAGATACAAAAAGAAATGACAGAGATCAAGTGGGATGCCGAGTCAGCCGAAAAAGGCGGGTATGAACACTTTATGTTAAAAGAGATACATGAGCAGCCGAAAGCCGTTCAGGATACGCTGGGCGCTTATATAAAAGACAGTGCGATTGACTTTTCGGAAGCAGGTCTGACAGACGAGCAACTAAAAAGCATTGAGAGGATCTATGTTGCGGCATGCGGATCGGCGTATCATGTCGGAGTTGTCGGAAAATATGTGACGGAAAGTCTGGCAGGTATTCCGGTAGAAGTGGATCTCGCATCTGAATTCCGTTATCGCAACCCGATTCTTGCGCCGAATTCGGCGTTGATCGTCGTATCACAGTCAGGAGAGACGGCAGACAGTCTTGCCGCCTTGCGTCTTGCAAAAGAGAAAGGAATTCCGGTTATCGGGATCGTCAATGTAGTCGGCTCAAGCATTGCAAGAGAAAGCGATCATGTCTTATACACATATGCAGGCCCCGAGATCTCGGTTGCGACGACAAAGGCGTACAGCGCACAGTTGGCGGCAATGTACCTTCTCGCCGTACAGATGGCAAAAGTAAAAGGCAGAATAGATGAGAAACGGCATGGAGAATTGCTCGAGGAACTGTGCAGAATTCCCGATAAGATTCAGAAAGCGCTTGACGATAAAGAGCGGATACAGTGGTTTGCAAGTAAATATGCGAATGCAAAAGATGTATTTTTTATCGGGCGCGGCATCGATTATGCAATCAGTCTGGAAGGAAGCCTCAAGATGAAGGAGATCAGTTATATCCATTCAGAAGCATATGCGGCAGGAGAGCTGAAGCATGGAACAATCAGTCTCATCGAAGACGGAATTCTTGTCGTGGGAGTCTTAACTCAGAACGATCTGTTTGAGAAAACATTGAGCAATATGGTCGAGGTAAAAAGCAGAGGCGCATATTTGATGGGACTTACGACATATGGAAACTACAGCGTGGAAGATACGGCGGACTTTTCCGTTTATGTGCCGAAAACAGAAGAATATTTTTCCGCAAGTCTTGCGATCGTGCCGCTTCAGCTTATGGGATATTACGTCAGTGTCGCAAAAGGTTTGGATGTTGACAAACCGCGGAATCTGGCAAAATCCGTAACAGTAGAATAATTTTTACATCGTGTGAAGAAATTATACTTTTAATATCTGAATAAAAATGCATATTCTCTCTTTTTAATATATTTATAAGAGAAAATATGCATTTTGTATTTGAAAATATACATTTTGGAGAGTTGACAAGGAACAGATGTTAGCCTATTATTAAAAATGTATCGTGAAAATTATGATAAAAGTAATGTTTGTTTATAGTGAATTTAAACAGCGGTCTATAAAAGGCAGCATATCTATCTAATGTGTTTTATTGAAAGTTGATAAATGACATAGGGATATGCTGTTTTGGCGTGTCATGAAAAAACTTAAACACATTAATGCGTTATCGCAATGATAGAATGAAGCGCCGTGAAAATGTTGAAACTAGGTATTGGAATTCAAAGTTAAGGAGCGGCGCACAAAATGGCAAAAATAATTGATACACACAGTCATATATTACCCGGGATCGATGACGGGGCTGGTTCATGGAAAGAAGCGCTTTGCATGTTGAAAACAGCGCAGGCTCAGGGAATCAGAAGAGTGATCGCAACTCCTCACTGGGGAGGACCTTTCGGTTATACCGATCCGGTGCAGATCAGAGAACTCTGTTTTACATTACAGGAAAAAGCAAGACATCACAATATCAGTGTGAAAATTTATCAGGGGCAGGAAGTGATGTACACCGAGGAAGCGGCGGACAGGATTGCAAACGGCGAGATCCTTACATTGGCGGACAGCCGGTATGTACTGGCTGAATTTTATCAGGGAATCGGGTATTCGGGAATTTTTCGGGCAGTACAGCGCTTTACACAGTCGGGATACAGTCCGATCATCGCTCATGCAGAGAGATATGAAGCGCTGAAAGATATCGGGCGTCTGGAAGAACTACGAAAGCAGGGAGCATATATACAGTTGAATTTCAGGGCGATCGGGGGAAAGTGGCATGATTTTACAACACGTTGGTGCAGAAAAGCTCTGAAAGAAGGATTTGTTCATTTTGTCGGAACGGATATGCATAATATGAGAACGAGAAAACCGGAGACAGAATCCGCAGTAATGTGGATGGAGAAGCATCTGGAGCCGGATTATGTAAAAAAACTGTTTTTAAAAAATCCCGAGAAGATTTTAAGAAACGAGCGTTTGTAAGAAAAACATTGTAAAACATAGTCAATTTATGTAAAAAAGACGCATTGTAAAATGAGAAACAGGGAAAAAGTGAAGAAAATACTGGTAAATGGAATTGAACTATTTCCTTATAGAAAAATATGATATATAATTAGAAGGATTAATATATTACGAACAGAGAGACGGATAATAGAGGAAGTGATAAAATATGGAAAAAACACATGATGAAGAAATGGCAATCGACCTGTGGGAGTTAATTTCCGCACTGAAAAAGCGGGCGCTGATTATTTTGGCGGCGTGTCTGCTTGGCGGTGTTGTGGCAGGTGTATATACAAAACTTTGCATCACCCCGATGTATACGGCGACATCATCGATGCTTGTGACAACACAGGAAACAACGCTTACGTCTATTGCGGACCTTCAGCTTGGAAGCGCTCTTACGGGAGATTACAGTATTCTTGCGACAAGCCGGAGCGTTCTTGAAGAGGTGATCGAAGATCTGGGTCTGAACATGAATCATCACCAACTGAGAGGAAGTATTACGATCACCAATCCGGAAGGAACGCATATTATGGAAGTGACGGCCAGAAGTTCCGATCCCGAGACCGCAAAAAAGATTGCGGACACTATGGCGGTTGTTTCAGCGCAGTATATAAAAGAAAAAATGGAGGTGGCTCCTCCTAAGATCATCGAAGAGGCGGAAGTTCCGTCATCCCCGGTCAGCCCGAGTATGAATAAAAACGTTATGATGGGCGCGCTGGCAGGATTTGCTCTTGCGGCGGCGATCGTGATTTTGTTTGCGATCATGAATGATTCGATCAAAACAGAGGATGATATCGAAAGAGCGCTCGGCATTCCGACACTTGCCGTGATTCCGGACAGAAAAGATTATATAGATGATCATGGCGGCAGTAAAAAGAAGAAAGGCAAAAGAAGGAGGCAGAGTAAATGGCGGAACAAAAGGTGATAATGACAGATCCGAGACAAGAGGATTATTTTTATCAGGAAGCAATTAAGACGCTGCGAACGAATATCCAGTTTGCCGGGATGGATGTAAAGACAATTCTGTTTACAAGCTGCTATCCGAACGAAGGAAAGAGCGATATTACGTTCCAACTTTCGCAGGAGATCGGAAAATTAGGGAAAAAGGTACTTCTTCTCGACGCCGATATCCGCAAGTCGATACTCGCATCCCGGTACGGAGTGGGAAAACAGGTTCAGGGATTATCAAATTACTTGAGCGGTCAGGCTTCTATCGCGGAGATTATTTATCGTACGAACTATGAGAATATGGATATCATTTTTTCAGGTTCATTTGCGCCGAATCCGTCAGAACTGCTTGGGCAGGAAGCGTTTGGAACGCTTTTGGGAGCGGTGAGAGAACATTATGATTATATCATTGTAGATACGCCGCCGATCGGAAGTATTATCGATGCGGCGATCGTCGCAAAACAGTGCGACGGGGCGGTGCTCGTATTTGAAAGCGAACTTGTGAGCAGTAAGGAGGCGGCTCGAGTCAAAGAACAGCTTCTGATGACAGGGTGCAGACTGATCGGAGCCGTGCTTAATAAGGTAGATGTAAAGAAGAATAAATACTATCACAGATATGACTATTACTATCATGGATATCAGGAAAAAAAGGAAGTTACAAAGAAAAATAAAGAAAGATAAAACGGTACTCAGATAATGGATGTATGATCAGATAATGGGAGGGGATCGGAAAGAAACAGATGAAAAAGAAAAAATATTTGAAATGGTGGATCGCGGCGGTATCAGCGGTTTTCATTGTAGGAGCGGGAATATTTGTATATACGCAGTATAAGGCGGCACAGACGTCGGGAGACGTCGCCACGAAAGACGGAACATCCGCCTCGGCATCGGATATTACATGGAACGGCAAGACATACAGTTACAATGAACATTTGAGTAACTTTTTGTTCCTCGGTATTGATACAAAAGAAAAGGCAGAGACAAAAACAGGTCAGGCAGACGCCGGGCAGGCGGACGCGTTGTATCTTCTGTCATGGAATCGGCTGGAAGGAGATATTACAGTGATCAGCATTCCGAGAGATACGATGACTCAGATCGAAACGTTCGGTCCGGGCGGAAAAAGTCTCGGAAAGAGCAAAGATCATATCAGTTTATCTTATGCATACGGTGACGGCGGATATGAAAGCTGTGAGCTGGCGGAAAATGCAGTTTCCGAATTGCTTTACGGACTGCCGATAGACGGGTACTGTGCTTTGAATATGGATGGACTTCCTGTTTTGACAGACAGCGTCGGAGGCGTAACAGTAACCGTGCCGAACGACAGTCTGGCGGAAGTTGACCCCGGATATGCAAAAGGAGCGGTGGTCACTTTGAAAGGTGAAGATACAGAACAGTTTGTTCGATACAGAAATACGGAGATCAGCCAGAGCGCGATCGCACGTATGGAGCGCCAGCAGGAATATATCAGAGCATTCGGCGAAGCTTTAAAAAAGGCATCTGCAGATAAAGCGCTTGTTACCGATCTGTACAAGGCGATTGAACCGTATATGGTAACGAATATGGGGAAAAGTCGTTTTGTTGATCTGACGGAAAGTGTATCAGAAGGCAAAAAGGTGAACCGATGGACGATTCCGGGAGAAGGAATTCAAGGTAAAGAATATGATGAATACGTCGTAGATGATGACGCTTTGTATGAAAAGACAGTTGAGACATTTTATGTAGAGAAAAAATAAAGTGCAGAAAGAACAGAGACGGCATATGAAAAAGATATCTAAGATAATAGGAAGCGTTCTTATCACAGCCGCAGCAGTTTGCCTTGGCATCGGAGTTTATCAATTTACGAAAGAACAAAACGCCGGAAAAGGGTATCAGGATCTTTCGGAAGAAGTGAAAAAAGAACCGGAAGATGAAGGTTCAAAATCAAAAGTTGATATCCCGATCGATTTTGCGGCGCTAAAGGAAAAGAATCCCGATGTGTATGCGTGGATCAGTATACCGGGAACGGCGATAGACTATCCGGTTCTCCAAAGGGAGAATGACAACACATACTATTTGGATCACACGATCGATCATGAAGAAAAGACCGAAGGAGCGATTTTTACGGAGAATTACAACAATACTGATTTTGAAGATCCGAATACGGTCATTTACGGGCATGACATGAGAAACGGTTCGATGTTTAAAGGACTGCTCGACTATCGGGATAAAACATTTTTTGATCAAAACAAAGAAGTGCTGATCTATACGCCGGATGCAATACGACATTATAAAATATTCGCTGCGTATCCGTATGACAGCAGACATTTGCTTAGAAGTTTTGACTTTACAGATAAAGAAGTGTATCAGCAGTATTTATACCGTATCTTTGCAATCCGCGATATGAATGCGAGCATTGATACAACAGCGCAGGTGGGGACGGACGATAAGATCCTGACCTTATCAACATGCTATGCAAACCAGCCGGATATGAGGTTTCTTGTTCAGGCAGTGTTGGTTTCCATAGAACAATAAGGCAAAAGAAAATCATTTATCAGAGAAAGGAAGAGTGAACAATATGAAAAAGAAAATCATGGGTGTAATTTTGGCGGCAACGCTTATCGTATCACAGGCAGTAACGGCGTTTGCAGGAAGTAAAACGTCAGAAGTTGTGCTTCCGAATGATTTTGCGGCTTATTATACCGTAACGGAAGGAACAAGAGAGGCATTTGCAGAGGCAGAGGCAGTTTCCCCACAGACAGTTGACGCGATCATGGAAGTAAATAACGGAAGCATGACTCTTGCACAGCTTGTTGCAGATATGAAAGAACTGCTCAAAGCAGAAGGCGCAGCAGGACTGAAGATGACAGAAGAACAGGTCGACGCTCTGGCGGCAGATCTGGGTTCCAGAACGTTTGTCACAAAGTTTTTTGACCTTGAGCCTGTAAACGGCGGGATTAAAGATGACAACGGAGACTACCTTGTAACATTAAGCGTGCCGGCAATTTCCACAGCTATGACAGAAGTAGCGTTTCTTCACTTCAGCACAGACCGCGCGGCATGGGAAGTTGTGGAAGCGTCAGACGTAGATTATACAAACAAAGAGATCACTGCGTCCTTTAAAGATCTTTCGCCGGTTGCCGTGATCGCAAAAGTAGATACGTCCGCAGACAATGCGATCGGAACGTCTCCGCAGACAGGAAGATTCCCTGTTTCCGTACTTTGGATCGGTGCAGCAGTAATCCTTGGTGCGACAGGCGTTATTGTGTTAAGAAAACGCAAAGAAAAATAAATATTGAATGTGCCTTGAAAGGCTGACGGTAAGGAATGGCTCGATGATAAGAAATATTTTCGGGCTATTTTCTTGCAAAAATCAGGGGAAAAACGGCTATTTTCCGGTAATGTATAGTAACAAAAGAACCGGATACGCAAAAGACAAAAATTTACGAAACAGTAAAAAGAAAAAGAAAGAAATAGCAGTTAAAGAAGTATGAAAGATAAACTAGAGGGACAGCAGTTAAAAATATCAAAACATGAAAGATGGATTTGGAGAGATAACAGAGGAAATTACAGATGAGAGGAAAGACTACATTTCATATAAGATGGAAATTATTTTTTTACGATGTGATCGTATTTGCAGTGACGTCTGTATTTCTGCTTGTATTATATGAAGGACCGGTAAAATTGACGCAGAGAGGGGAATTGCAGCAGATGCTTCTTGCATTTGTATGCGTATTTGCCTGCCGGCTGGTCGGAAAGATATATGGGCAGATATGGAGGTACGGGGGAATTCAATGCTACATGCGTTTAGTTTGTACGGATTGTGTGGCATTTTTAATATATGTGATTTTGGAATCTGTTCTTCCGGTCGCTCATATCTCATTTCCGCGCCTTCTGGCGTTGAGTACGGTAAACACCATGGGAGCGCTGATCATGAGAATGTCTTACCGTTATGCGTATAAGTGCAGCAACCTGGAAACTTTTTCAGGTAAAATTTTAGCCGCACTGCTGAAAATATTTGCCGGAATTGAAGTGGGGGAAACAAGAGACGATCAGAAGATCAAAGTGGCGATCATAGGGGCAGGAAATGTCGGAGTTACTCTGGCAGGGGAACTGTTGGCAAACAAGATGGCATCCTATGTGCCGAAATGTTTTGTGGATATCGATAAATCAAAAGGCGGACGAGAGATACAGGGACTTCCCGTATTATCTGAAAACGAGGCGACGTTTCAGAAACTGAAAAAATACGGAATACAGGAAATTATCTTTGCGCTGCCGTCTATGGCGGATGAAAGAAGAACAGAGCGATATCTTTATTATAAAAATGCCGGATATAAAGTGAAGATGTACGATTATCCTAAGATGCAGATGGCAGGCGGAAAGAGATCGCTTCGAGAATTTGATATAGAAGAACTGCTATTTAGAGCTCCGAGAAAGCTTACGAACGAAAAGACAGATGCTTATTATAATGATAAAGTAATCCTCGTCACAGGAGGAGGCGGGTCGATCGGATCGGAACTGTGCAGACAGATTGTAAAAATGGGGCCGAAAAAATTGATCATCCTTGACGTTTATGAAAACGGAGCTTACGATCTTCAACAGGAGTTAAGAATCGCATATGGCAACGAACCGGGCATCAGTGTGGAAATCGCTTCGATTACAGATTCAAAAGCAATGGAGCGTGTATTTTCAAAATATCATCCCCAGATCGTTATTAATGCGGCTGCCCATAAACATGTTCCACTTATGGAAAATAACTGCATCGAAGCGATCAATAACAACGTGTTCGGAACGGCGGTTGTCGTTGAGATGTGCGAGAAATACGGCGCAGAACGCTTTATGATGGTTTCGACAGATAAAGCGGTTAATCCGACTAACGTGATGGGTGCAACGAAGAGAATGTGCGAAATGATCGTGCAAAGCGCCAGCATTAACGGAAAAGTAAAATACAGCGCGACAAGATTCGGAAACGTATTAGGAAGCGCAGGAAGTGTAATTCCTCTGTTTAAACGTCAGATCCAAAACGGTGGACCGATCACACTTACAGATAAAAGGATCATCCGCTACTTTATGACGATTCCGGAGGCGTCTCAGCTCGTGTTGGAGAGCGGCGTGATTGCTCACAATGGCGAACTGCTTGTTCTCGACATGGGAAAACCGATCAAGATACTGGATCTTGCAGAAAATATGATCCATCTGTCAGGAGCAAATAATATTAAGATCGTAGAGACAGGACTCCGTCCGGGAGAAAAGCTGTATGAAGAACTTCTTGTTAAAACAGAAGAACTTGATAAGACCGAAAACGATCTCATCTTTAGAGAAAAAGATAAGCCATTGCCGACAGAAGCAATCCGTGAAAAATTAAGAATGCTCAAAGACGTCTGTGAAAACGGAGACGATGAGCAGGCAAGAGAAATGCTGCGCAAAGTTGTGCCGACATTTAAAAGACCGGAAGAAGTGAACCGGGAAGTAGGCGATGAAGTAGAGCCGGAGGATAACAGCTTCCTTCGGTGAAGAATGAAAGCCTGAAATTCTTGGATAAGGTGAAGAGATACGATGAAAAGTGCGGATCGGCATTGGCAGATAAAGTGTGCGGCAGGAGTAATCAAAAGGAAAATAATATAATAAACATAAGTAAAAAGAAAGAATCTACAGGAGAGAGAAAATGAAGAGGAAAGCTTATGACGGGATTTATAATCAATACATTAAGCGGGGAATTGATTTTTGTCTTGCATTGGTCGGTCTGATCATTGCAGCAATTCCGATGGCAATCGTTGCAGTTGCTATTAAAGCGGAATCAAAAGGTCCTGTGATCTTTAAACAGGATCGAATCGGTTATAAGGGAAAAGTATATAAAATGTATAAATTTCGCAGCATGTGTGTCGGAGCAGAAAAAGGAGGCGTTTATTCGGATAATAAAGACAGCCGCGTGACAAAAGTCGGAAAATTCATACGCGCAACGAGTATTGATGAACTGCCCCAGCTTGTGAATGTTTTGAAAGGGGATATGGCGCTGATCGGTTTTCGCAGTCCGCTTACATATCATCCGTGGCCATGGAGTGAATATACAGAGGAACAGAAGAAGATGTTTAACGTACGTCCAGGAATTACAGGCTGGGCGCAGGTGAACGGAAGAAAAACAGTTGAATGGAATAAACGTATCGAATTGAACGGTTGGTATGCAGAGCATGTTTCCTTTTGGTTGGACGTAAAGATTTTATTTATGACAGTATTTAAAGTACTTACAAATGCCGACAACGAAAACGTCGGAGAAACAGTGAAACAAAAATAGAAACAGATATTGCTATAGAAAATGACGGGAGATCAAATAAAACGATCAAAAGAAAAGCAGACAAAAACAGAGGGGATGATCAGATGCCATTAAAATTGATGTATATTACAAATTCAGAAGATGTCGCTCACATTGCAGAAGAAGCAGGCGTTGATCGTATTTTTGTCGATATGGAATATATCGGCAAAACCGACAGGCAGGGCGGGATGGATACAGTACAGTCCAGACATACGGCAGATGATGTGAGGCGGCTTGCACAGTGTTTAAATAAATCAGAGCTGTTTGTAAGAGTAAATCCGATTCATGAAAAAACAGATAAATATAGCTCGTCAAAAGAAGAAATCGACGAAGTGATCGAAGCCGGAGCGGATCTCTTGATGCTGCCTTATTTTAAAACGGCAGAGGAAGTTCAGACATTTGTAAAATATGTGGATGGCAGAGCAAAAACAGTTCTTTTGGTTGAAACACCCGAAGCGGCGGCTATTGCAGAGAATCTGGTAAAAATTCCGGGAATTGACGAGATGTTTATCGGATTGAATGATTTATCATTAGGTTACGGTAAAAATTTTATGTTTGAACTGCTGCTTGACGGTACGGTTGAAGAACTCTGTCTGAAATTCAGAAAAGGAGGAATTCCTTATGGGTTCGGAGGAATTGCTTCGTTAGGAAAAGGAATGCTTCCTTCGGAATATGTGATCAAAGAACATTATCGTCTTGGTTCTACATGTGCGATTTTGTCACGGAGTTTCTGCAGGACAGATCAAGTGACAGATTTAAAAGAAATCCAGAAGATTTTTGAAACCGAATTGCCGAAAATACGGCAACTTGAAGAAGAATGCAGTGTACATAGTCAATATTTTTGGAAAAACAGACAACAGGTTGAGACAAAAATAAGACAGATCTGCGAATGTGAGGATGCAAAATGAATTTATTAGTAACAGGAGCATGGCAAGGAGCAAAAGACGGGATTGAACAATTAAAAACATTGGGGCATCAGGTAGAATTTTTGCAGTTTGAAAAAGATGAGCTTCCGTGTTCATATGAATGGGTTGAAGGAGTTATATGCAACGGACTATTTCTTTCGCATCCGATCGAGCGATTTACTCATTTAAAATATATTCAACTGACAAGCGCCGGATTTGACAGAGTTGATATGCAGTATGTAAAAAAACATAATATTGAGATACATAATGCAAGAGGGGTATATAGTATCCCAATGGCAGAGTTCGCAATATTCGGAGTATTAGAACTGTATAAACAAGGCAAATTCTTTCAGCAGAATCAGGCGGAAAAACGGTGGGAGAAACAAAGAAATCTGTCAGAATTGTTCGGAAAGCAAGTATGCATTGCAGGCTGCGGCAATGTCGGAACAGAATGTGCAAAACGTTTCTCTGCTTTTGGATGCAGAATAACGGGTGTAGATCTGTATCCGAGAGAAGATGAAAACTATGGAAAAATGGTTGGAATCGAGAACTTGTCCGACGTTCTCTCCAAAAGTGATATCGTTATATTGACTTTGCCGCTGACTAAGGAGACAAGGCATTTGATGAACGAAGAAAAATTCAGCCAAATGAAAGACGGGGCGATCCTTGTAAATATTGCAAGAGGCGCTGTCGTAGATACAGAAGCGTTGATGCGGGAGATGCCAAGACTTGGCGGAGCGGTGCTGGATGTGTTTGAAGAAGAACCGCTGCGGGAAGATAGTCCGTTATGGGAGATGGAAAATGTAATTGTAACGCCTCACAATAGTTTTGTGGGGGATGGAAATGCCCGGAGACTGGCGGGAGTGATCTATGAAAATATAAGGAGAGAGTAAATATAATTATGAAAGTACTTTTGACAGCAACTGTTCAAAGTCATATTTGTCAATTTCACAAACCACTTGTAGAAGTTCTTCATGAGAATGGATGCGAGGTACATGTAGCGGCAAAAAACAATTTGGCAGAAAAAAATGGATTAAAACTTGATTTCGTAGAAAAAGTATATGATGTTCCTTTTTCGCGTTCGCCTAAAAGTAAAGATAATTTGAAAGCATATAAAGTTTTAAAAAGAATTATAGATAATGGAAATTATGATGTAATACATTGTAACACTCCGATGGGAGGAATTGTTACAAGATTAGCTGCGGGACAAGCAAGAAAACAAGGAACAAAAGTTTATTATACAGCTCATGGTTTTCATTTTTATAAAGATGCCCCAAAGAAAAATTGGATGATTTTTTATCCGATAGAGAAAATTTTTGCGAGAAAAACAGATAAGCTTATTACAATTACAAAAGAAGACTATAAACTGGCGAAAAGTAAATTTTCTTGTGAGGTAGAATACATTCATGGAGTAGGATGTAATACACAAAAAATCAGTATAATGTCAGAGCAGGAAAAGGCAGTTTTAAGAAAAAGAATAGGAATGTCTGAAGAGACGAAAATACTTCTAAATATAGGTGAATTACTTCCAAACAAAAATCAAAAAACGGCTGTTTTGGCAATGAAGAAAATTGTTGAAAAAGTTCCTGATAGTCATTTATTTATAGCAGGAAATGGATCGGAAAAGGGCAATTTAGAGAAATTAATAACAGAGAATCATTTGGAAAATAAAATAACTTTATTAGGATACACAACACAAATTAATTTTTATTTGAATATATGTGATGTTTTAGTTGCTTGCAGTTATAGGGAGGGACTTCCTCTGAATTTAATGGAAGCTATGTTATGCGGAAAACCGATTGTAGCGTCAGATAATCGAGGACACAGAGAATTAGTGAAAAACGGAGTCAGTGGTTATATTGTTAATCCTAATAATTCAGAAGAGTTTTCAGATAAAATATGTGATATATTGACGGGAAAAAAGGATTATCGGAAGATTGCTTTAGAAACAGTATTACCTTTTACAGATGTAAATGTAAAGAAAGAATTGGCAAGAGTATATGAGATTAAGGCTTAACTAATAGAAAGGAATCACACATGATCGTATATGTATCTATGATACTCGTAGTCTGCTTGGGCTATTGCATACAGAATATTCGGACGAGAGGAATAAGGACAGTAGGTAAGGTATCTAAAATAGCGGTATTTCTTACGTTTGGATATATTATTTTTTGGGTGGGAATGAGAAATGCTTTTGTGGATACGGCAGCATATATCGCACAATTTTCACAGGCAAGCTGGGCTAATTTTACATATATGGAGTTCACCTTTGACAGTGGTTGGGGATTCGATACGTTAATGATATTATTTAAAGAGTTGATTTCTTCTAATTATCATGTGTGGTTAATGTTTTTAGCAGTTGTGAGCGGCGGATGTATTGCGTTCGTTTTTTGGAGATATTCGACAAACTATTATTATACACTTTTTTTGTTTTTAGCTATGACAAATTTCACATGGTTGATGAATGGAATTCGGCAGTTTTTGGCGGTAACAATTATTTTTGCATGTACCCCATTAATAGAAAAGAAGAAGTGGTTGCCATATTGTTTGATTGTATTATTATGTACGACGATACATGCCTCGTGTATCATTATGATTCCGATATATTTTGTAGTACAAGGAAAGCCGTGGTCAAAGAAAACTTTGCTTATTATTGTTGGTGTGTGTTTAGTAGTGGTATTTGCGACACAATTTACGAATCTGTTGGATACAGTTTTAGAAGATACGAAGTGGGCAACGATGAGTGAGGATTATATTAATGATGATGGAGTTAATCCTCTTCGTGTTTGTGTATATTCAGTTCTAGCAATTTTGGCATTTGTAGGACGGAAACAATTAAAGGAAGTTCCTAGTTGGGTGAATATATTTACTAATATGTCGGTTGTTACAGTGGCGTTATATGCAATCGGAATGGTGACGAATGGCATTATGATTGGAAGATTACCGATTTATATTCAGATGTATGGTTATGTACTTCAGCCTTATGTAATAGATAAATGCTTTACTGTAAGAAGTAAAAAGTTGTTATATGCAGCAAGCATAGTTTGTTATTTATTCTATTTTTATTTAATGACTCGCGGGTTTTATTATTCGTCTGATTTTACAGGGCGTATATATTGAAGCTGAGAATAGCTGATAAAATCGGATATTATACGAGGAGATAAAAGGATGACAGTGAGGGTATTACATGTTGTAACCGATATGCGGCGCGGTGGATTAGAAACAATGTTGATGAACTATTATCGCAAAATAGATCGAAATAAAGTTCAGTTTGATTTTTTGGAACATAGACAAGAAGAAAGTGACTACGATCGGGAAATAAAAAAAATGGGTGGGAAGATTTACAGAATTCCAAGATTAAACCCATTTAGTATTCATTATAAATCGGCGCTTTATGAATTTTTTAAAGAGCATCCGGAATATCAGATTGTTCATGTACATCAGGATTGTTTGAGCTCTATTATATTAAAAGCTGCTCAAAAATGTGGTGTTAAAGTGAGGATTGCACACAGTCATAGTAATAATCAAGATAAGAATTTTAAATATTTGTTAAAATTATATTTTAAACGTAAAATTTCACGATATGCTACACAGTTGTTTGCTTGTTCTGAAGAAGCTGGAAAATGGATGTTTGGAAGCAATTTTAAATTTACGATTATTAATAATGCGATTGATACGAAAAAGTATGAGTATTCCTTAGAAAAAAGGAACAAATTGAGAAAAAATTTAAATATAAAAGATGATATATTAGTAGTGGGACATGTTGGGAGATTTGCTCCGCCGAAGAATCATATGTATTTATTAGATGTTTTTAAAAAGGTCTCAGAAGAAACAGAATCCGTATTGTTATTAGTGGGTGATGGAAAGCTCAGGAGCGACATAGAGAAAAAAATCAAACAACTGTGTATAGAGGATAAAGTGATTTTGACAGGTGAGCGTAATGATGTAGCAGATTTAATGCAGGCAATGGATGTTTTTGTTTTACCTTCAAAATATGAAGGACTTGGAATTGTAGCTATTGAAGCACAAACATCCGGATTACCTTGTTTGATTTCAGATAAAGTTTCTAATGAATGTAGAAAAACAGAGTTGGTGTATCAACTTTCTTTATTAGAAAATCCTGAAATATGGGCTCAAAATATAATGGAAATAGCAAAAATAAATAGAACTAGTCATTGTGAAGAAGTTCGGGAAAAGGGATATGATTTGCAAGAAAATGCGGTTAAATTAATGGATTTTTATTTACAGAAGGTTAAATAGATATAGAAGTAAGAAACGGAGAATGAATGAAAACAATAACAGTATTTACACCTGCGTATAATCGTGCACAAACACTTCCACGCACATATGAATCACTTGTGAAACAAAAGTGTAAAGATTTCAAATGGCTTATTGTAGATGATGGTTCATCAGACAATACAAGGGAAATTGTGCAAGAATGGCAGAAAAAGGATAATGGTTTTGAAATTCAATACATATATAAAGAAAATGGCGGAATGCATACAGCACATAATGTAGCATATGAAAATATAGATACAGAATTAAATGTATGTATTGATTCCGATGATGCGTTGGCAGATGATGCCATAAAGAAAATATTGGAAAAGTGGAATCAAGTAAAGGGGAAAGGTTATGCAGGACTTATTGGGTTAGATGCTGATTTTTCAGGTAATATTATTGGAAAGGGTTTTTCAAAAGATATGACCGAGACCACTTTAGTAGGATACTATGCAAATGGTGGAAGTGGAGATAAAAAATTAGTATATCGAACAGATATTATAAAGAAATATCCCTCTTATCCTGTATTTGAAGGAGAAAAGTATGTTGCCTTAGGATATAAGTATCGTTTGATTGATCAAGAATATAAGCTGGCAGTGTTAGATGAGATTCTCTGTAATGTGGAGTATCAGCCGGACGGTTCGTCGAATAGTATGCTTCGACAATATATTAAAAATCCAAAGGGCTTTGCGTTTTGGCGAAAGATATGCATGCAGTTTCCCGAATCTGAACAAAGAGTATTTCAAGATTGTATACATTATGTTTCAAGTAGTTTGTTAAGCCGAAACTGGCATTTTATTAAAGAATCGCCTAGAAAAGGCAAAACTGTTTTAGCTATTCCAGCAGGCATATTGTTGACACTTTATATTAAATCGAAGGTTAAAGGATAGGGGAGAAATGAGTAAAGGAAGAAATGGGGAAATATATTTTGTGACATGGTTACGCGCGGTAGCTGTTGCTTTAATTTTATCGTGTCATTTGGCTTCATGGAGCGAAAATAGAATATTGTTGATTATGTCTCAAATTTTAAATGTAGGTGTGCCTATATTCTTTATATTATCAGGCTTCCTATTTGGAATTGGGGGGGGGCAAAATAAAAATCCGGTACAGTGGTATATAAAACGGATCAAAAGAATTTTTATTCCATATGAAATTTTTATGGTAGTTTTGTTAGTCTTACATATTATGACTAAACAAGAAATAAAGGTGATTCAGTGGGTAAGAACTATTTTGGGAATTCAGGGTTTTTCAGGTGTAAGAGGTGCAGAGCAGACATGGTTTATTACTGCAATATTAATATGCTATTTAGTAACACCGGGAATTGCATATTTCTCAGATCTTTTGTGTAAAAAAACCAAAATAATTCAAAAAGTAATTTTGACATTGGTTTTATTTCTTCCAGCTCTAATACCATTTATTATAGGAGAAGCGGCATCATTTGTTACTCCGATTGTGTGGTATTTTTTAGCATATTTTTGTGGAAAAAATTGGAATAAAATTAAATATGCTATAAATAAGTCAAAAATGATAGGTGCGATGCTAATTATAGCGGTGATGTTTTTGCTACGAATCATAGGGCGCTTTATATTGGATGGGACAATTTTATATGATTATGTAATTGTAGTATACGAACATAATATTGTGGCATTTTGTATTGCAGAGATTTTCATTTATTACTTTTCCAATAAAAAACCTACAAGAATTGTAAAAACAGTTAGTAATATTAGTTTTGAGATATATTTGTATCATTGTATGTTTGGAGTAGGACCAATAAAAATTTCTGATTTAACAAGATTTTATTCTTTAAATTGTGTGATTATTATTTTACTCTCTGCGGTCATTGCATATATAATGAATAAATTTAGTGACATGGTATTGAAAAAGATATGAAGGATATATTGAAATGAATAAGATGTTTAAAGAAGATTATTACAGAATGACTGGAACGGAATATAAGTTTGGAATCAAAAGCCTGATACAATGGTTCGTATCCCATCAGATCAGATATGTATATTGGTTGAGAAAAGCGCAAGATAAACCGTCAGTATTGAAAAAGTTTATTTTAAAGAAATATTCTAAAAAATATGGATTAGAAATCTCGATAAATGCGGAAATCGGAAGAGGACTTTATCTTGGTCATCCTTACAATATTTCTGTGGGGGGGGGCGTGCGGCTTGGGGATAATGTGAATTTACATAAAGGCTGTACAATCGGAAGAGAGAATCGTGGAAAGCGAGAAGGTGTTCCGTCAGTAGGTGATAATGTCGCAGTGGGAATTAACGCTACTGTGATCGGAAATATTCATATAGGAAATGATGTTATGATAGCGCCGAATAGTTTTGTGAATTTTGACGTTCCGGATCATTCAATCGTAATCGGTAATCCGGGAGTGATACATCATAGAGATGATGCAATAAAAGGATATATAGGTTTTTGCGTAAAGTAGTTATAGAGAAATAGGGGAAGTTATATGATACCAAAGAAAATACATTATTGTTGGTTTGGTATGGCTGAAAAGCCGAAACTGGCAAAAAAATGCATAGAAAGTTGGAAGAAATATTGCTCGGATTATGAAATTATTGAGTGGAATGAAAAAACATTTGATGTGAATGCAAATCAATATACGAAATACTGTTATGAACATAAAAAATGGGCATATTTAAGCGACTATGTTCGGTTAGCAGTTGTTGCAGAGCATGGTGGAATTTATTTTGATATAGATGTAGAAGTAGTGAGATCATTTGATGATTTATTAGAATATGAAGCATTTTATGGTTTTGAAAATGATCAGTATGTAGCTTCGGGGTTGGGATTTGGCGCAGAAGCTCAACATAAAACTATTTTAGCAATGTTAGAGGAATATCATCTGTTGAATTTTGATGAGAATGGGGATTTGGCATTTATAGGATGTCCTATTTTGAATACGAAGGCTTTGGTGAAATTGGGACTAAAAGAGAACGGAAAATTGCAAAATGTAGCTGGTGCAGAAATTTTACCAATTCGTTTTTTTAATCCATATGAAAATTCTACCGGAAAATTAAATGTTCAAAAGGACACGTATTCAATTCACTGGTATGCTAAAAGTGCGCTTGATTGGAAGGCGAAAGTAAGATCGAAAATTACCCAGCCGATACATAGGATATTCGGAGAAGATTGTTTTAAAAGATTTCGCAGATAGATAAGAAGTGTCAACAGGAGGAGAACAATGTTAAAAGAAACAAGCCTGTATGCAGAAAGTTGGAATGTAGCATGGAGGCAAAAGTCGAGAGGAAGTATCTTAAGTGATAAAAAAACAGAGTTTAATGTGATAAAAAATGCTTTTAGATATTGGGCGGCAGATCCTTTTGTATTTGAACATGGGGAAAAAACATATATATTTGCAGAACTTTATGATTATGTTAAATGTAAAGGTTGCTTGGGATATTATGAATTGAGCAGTTCATCTCCGAAATGGGTATCGGTTATTGAAGAAGATTACCATTTATCATATCCTTACATATTTGAAAACAAAGAAGGTATTTTTATAATGCCGGAATCAGGAGCGAATAAGGAGCTGACATTGTATAAAGCAGTTTCATTTCCTGATAAATGGGAAAAAGTCGATGTGTTACGAAAAAATGTTCAATACGGCGATACAACTCCGTTTGAATGGGAAGGTCATAAATATGCATTGACATATGATGTGGAAAACGTAAATTACAAATTAGTTTTATTAGATTTAGAGAATGAAGATAAAGACAGAGAAATTTCTTGTCAGAATATAAATTGCCGAAGACCTGCGGGAGCTGTTTTCTTATTAGAAGGAAAATGGATCAGACCGGCACAAGACTGTGAAAAAGGTTATGGAAAAGGGTTGTATTTTTATGAATTTCAAATGGATGAACATGGAGAATATTCAGAAAAAACGTGTGAAATGCTCTCACCGGAACAGTTGAGTCTATCATATAAATTGTATCGGGATGGGATGCATACTTATAATGGATCTTCAAACTATGAAGTGATAGATATTAAAACGAGAAGATTTAATATCCTGAATTTTTTGTTTCGGATATTGGGAAAAGTTCGGCGGAAAGGATAGTCAGTTATGAAAAGGATCTTTATGGTGGGGTATAGTACGGATAAGGGCGGCGTAGAAGCCTATATTGTAAATTTATGCAGTCAGTTGCCAAAAGAGAAATATGAAGTGATTTATGATTGGCCGACAATGAAAATAGATGGGAAAACATGGATTCGTCCGAAAAATAGACATAATTATCTTGCTTATAGGAATTTTTGGAAACAGTTTTTCAGAGAGAATCATTTCGATGTTCTGTATTATAATACTTGCGATATTGTAAGTATTGATTTATTGAAGTTCGCAAAAAAAGCAGGGATTTCGGTTAGAATTATTCATTCTCACAATACTGGAAATCAGTTGGGAATAGATAAGCAAATGAGCTTGCCGCATAGGATGATGGAAAGGTCGAATCGTAAAAATATTAATAAGTATGCGACTTATCTGTTAGCGTGTTCAAAATCAGCAGGAGATTGGATGTTCGGCGGACATCAATATCAAATAATTCATAATGGAATTGATCTTTTTAAATATAAATATGATTTAAAAAGACGAGATGCGGTCCGTGATGAACACGGAATAAGATCGGAAAGAGTAATAGGATGCATCGGAAGATTAGACCCTCAAAAGAATCCGATATATGCGGAAAAAATAGCTGAATCTATTCTGAAAAAAGATTCGCAAGCAAAATTTGTGTTTATCGGTGATGGTGAGCTGTCAGATGAAGTGAAAAGCATCGTGAAAGCAAATAAATTGGAAGAAAAGATTCTCTTTGCTGGTGCAGTTGACAATGTAAATGAGTGGATGTCAGCGATTGACTGTCTCATAATGCCGTCGTTGTTTGAAGGATTGCCTTTTGTTTTAGTTGAAGCACAGGCTGCAGGTTTGCCGTGTGTTGTTTCTTCTACAGTATCAAAAGAAGCTGATTTTACAGGGGTGCTTCAGTTCATTGATTTAGATGTAGGTGAAGATGCTTGGGCAGAAGCAGCGCTTTCTGCGTGTGACAATGCAAGGAAAGATTATTTGCAAAATTTGATTGATGCAGGATATTCTATTGAAAATACAGCGGCAGAGGTATGTGAAATTATAGAAAGTGTGGAAAAGTAAAGTGATACATAGAATTGTAAGAAAAATTAAACTTCTTATATGGAAGAAATATCGTCTAAAGATTGATAAAAGAGATCGAAAACGGCTTACAGACAAAATAAAAACTACTTCTATTATTTCAATGAACTGTACAGGTGGAATTATCTCTCATAATTTAGGTCTTCAATTTCTGTCACCGACTGTGAATTTATATATGAATGCAGAGGATTTTATGAAATTTTGTGAAAATCTAAAATATTATATGAGTATTGAGAAGATGCGGGAATGTACAGATCAGAATGTGATAGGTGGGAGAGATTATCCGATAGCATATTTGGGCGATTTAACCTTATATTTGGTCCATTATTCATCTGTAGAAGAAGCAGAAAAGAAGTGGAATGAAAGAAAACAGCGCATCAACTGGGATAATATTGCGATTTTTAATACAGATAGAGAAGGGATGACAGAAGAATTAAAGGATCGTTTTGAGAAGCTTCCGTATAGAAAAGTAATGTTTGTGAACAAACCGGATAAGAAACATACGAGTTGTTTTTATCTGAAGGGGTTTGAAGAGGAAAAGAGCGTAGGGATTATTACTGATCCAGAAGGTTGGAAAGGGTTGAGACCGATTGATCAGTTTGATTATGTGAATTTTTTAGATGGAAAGGATTGCATTTAAGAGGAGAGGGATGGGAAAATTTGAGAGCAGAGCAACGAATTTTGAAATTTTAAGGATTATTAGTATGTTATTGATTGTGACTGGACATTCGATAACACATGGCGGTTTCACCGAAATTCCATTGACTATTAATGGAATGATGGCTGTTGTTCTTACGCAGGGGGCGAGAATAGGCGTTGATATATTTATACTTCTTTCAGGTTATTTTTCTGTGAAAAAAACAGCATCAAATAGAAAAATAAAAAAATTATATATACAGATATGGACATATTCGGTATTAGTTACTGGGAGTATGATGGTGTTTGGGATTATTCCGGTGGGATTGAAAACGGTTATTTCCATGGTATTACCGATATCAACATCGCAGTATTGGTTTGCAACATGTTATATGTTGTTGATTTTAATGAGTCCGTGTTTTCAGGCGTGTATGGAGAAGTTATCGCGAAAGCAGTTGCAAGGTATTTTAATTGTGTTTGGAATATTGTGGTCGGTTATACCTACACTACTGATCGGATCACCAGGATATAGTAATTTAGGGTGGCTTGCATATGTGTATTTGTTAGGCGCGTATATACGGGTTTATGAACCTCCTATATGCAAGAAGATAAAAGTATGGCATGGTATAGTATGGCTGATAGGAATATGTATTTTGGCGGTAGGAACATATTGCTTTGGATATTCATCAATGTTTTTTAGAAGTAATGCAGTCTATCTATTTGCAGAGATGAATAAGTTGCCTGCAATCATTTGTGCAGTATTATTATTTCTTGGATTTAAAAATTGGGATAGAAAGCAAAATTTATTTATTAATAAAGTTGCTGCATGTACTTTTGGAGTATATTTATTGCACGACAATCCACAAATTAGGACTTTTTTGTGGGAAAAATTACTAGATAATAAGAAGTACATTGCAGATATATCGTTTCCAGTACATATAGTAGGTAGTATTGTACTAGTTTTTACAGTCGGAATTATTATTGAATGGGTTAGACAGTATTTGGAGAAAAATATTCATATTTTAGTAGGGAGAAAATAAATGGTTAGTATTATCATACCTGTTTATAAGGTGGAAAAATATTTATCAAAATGTATTGAAAGTATTTTCAAGCAAACATACTTTGATCTTGAATTAATTCTTGTTGATGATGGTTCACCGGATAAGTGCCCGGAAATTTGTGATACATATGCAAGTAAAGATGAAAGAGTTGTTGTAATTCACCAAAAGAATGCAGGGGTGTCGGCTGCGAGAAATGCAGGACTTGAAAAAGCAAAAGGTGAGTATATTGGATTTGTTGATCCAGATGATTGGATTGCGCCTGAAATGTATAAAAAAATGATTTCAGAACTTGAAAGTTCAGAATCAGATTTGGCAATTTGCGGATATGAGTATTATGATGAAGACTATCATGTTGATGAACAGAGACGATATAAAGTACGTTTCAATGAGGTGGTGGATCAAAAGGAGATAATGAATCGTTTTTCTGATATGCCGCCATCTATACGTCATGTTGTTTGGAATAAAGTGTTTAGAAAAGATTTATTAGATAAACAAAAATTCAAAGTGGGACTGCATTCATCAGAAGATGTATATTTTTTAAATGAGTATGTGCAAAAAATACAAAGAGCTGTAATTGTACATCAACCATATTATAAGAACTTGGTAAGACAGGGAAGCGCAACACATGGGGGATTAAGTATACAGAGTTTAGCTGAATCTTTTGAAGCACATGAACAGATGTACAAAGATGCAGTTAAGAAATATCCAGATTTGAAAAATCACAGTCAGGCATTTTTGTTAGATGTGTGTACATTAAAATATAATGAGGCAAAAAGAAAAATGAGTAGTCTTTCAAATGATGAACAAGAACAGATGCAAAAAAATTTGCAGGAGATGAAACAGTTTATTAAAGCGTATGCGAGAAAAGCAATATTTAATAAAGAGATCTATTGGAAGACGAGGATTTATTATTTGTTGAATAAATGATAGAGATATAAGGGAGTGAGCATATGGAGAATTATAAAATTGATTTTGTCATTCCGTGGGTTGATGGAAGTGACATAAATTGGTTGAAAGAGAAGGAAAAGTATTGGGTTTCAGAGGGAAATACTCCTTTTCTTGATGGAAATGAGAGTGCAAGATTCAGAGATTGGGACATTTTAAGATATTGGTTTCGAGCTGTTGAAAAATTTACTCCGTGGGTCAATCAGATTTTTTTTGTTACATGGGAGCATGTTCCTGAATGGTTGAATGTTCATCATCCCAAGTTGAAGATAGTAAATCATAGGGATTATATAGATTCTCAATATTTGCCGACGTTTAGTGCAAATCCAATTGAAATAAATTTTCATAATATTAAAGATTTGTCGGAACATTTTGTATATTTCAATGACGATATGTTTGTAATTCGTTCAATGGAAAAATCAGATTTTTTCGTAAATGGACTTCCAAGAGAAATGGCTACAATGTATTTGTTAGCTAATAATGGGGCGGAAGATACTTTTCAGTATATGTTATTTCGGATGATGGGGGAAGTGAATAAACATTTTGATTTGCATGATGCGATTAGAAAAAATAAATCAAAATGGTTTAATTTAAAGTATAAGAAATATCTTCTAAATAATTTTTTGTTGTATCGATTTCATAATGTTTCAGGCTTATATACACCGCATGTTCCAAGTTCATTGAGAAAATCAACAATGAAAGAAGTATGGGATACAATTCCTCAGGCGATGACAGAAACTTGCCAACATAGATTTAGAAATCAAAGGGATATTACACAGTATATATTTAGATATTGGGAAATTATGAAAGGAACTTTTGAACCAACTAATATTATGGAATATGGAAAAGAATTTTTTGTTACAGATTCCGACAATGAAGAATTGTGTAGTACAATCGAGCAGCAGAAAGCTAAGTTAATCTGTATTAATGATAGTATTCAATTAAAAGAGTTTGAAAAAGTAAAGCAAAGCATTGTAGAAAGCTTTGAAAAGGTTTTACCCGTAAAGTCAAAATATGAGTTATAAGGAAATTACAAGATGAAAGATAATGATGTTTTAGTTAGTGTGTGTTGCACAGTTTATAATCATGAAAAGTACTTGAGGAATTGTTTAGAGAGTATTGTTATGCAAAAAACAAATTTTGAATTTGAAGTTTTAGTTCATGATGATGCATCTACAGATTGTTCTGCTGATATTATTCGAGAATATGAAAAGAGATATCCGAAAGTTATAAAACCTATTTACCAAGTAGAGAATCAGTATTCTAAAGGCGTAGGGATATCTAAAACCTATTTGTACCCCAATGCAAAAGGAAAATATATTGCTTTTTGTGAGGGGGATGATTTTTGGACGGATGATCAAAAATTGCAGTTGCAAGTGAATGCTTTAGAGGCGGATGAGGAAAGGGTATTCTCTATGCATAAAGTGAAAGGAGCAAATGAAAACGGAGAAGAAAATGGGATAGAATTACCGCCTATTGATATTTCATCTAAAGAATATGATTCTGATGAATTTATGAGATTGCTGATAGGAAAAAAAGGAGTACGATTTCAGACGAGTTCCTTTCTTGTACGAAAAAATATAGTACATAACTTGTTTAAAGAAAATCCGGCTTTCTTGCAAAAAGCAAGGGTTGGGGATTTAGTTTTACAAATGTACTCTGCGCTTCAAGGGAAGTTATATTATATAGATAAAGAAATGTCAGCTTATAGAATGTTTTCAATAAATAGTTTTTCCTCTAATAATGTTTGTGATGAAAAGAAATATATCTTATTAAAGCAGAACTTTAAAGAATGGTTTCAGTTGTTTGATGTATATTCAAATTATAAATTTCATGATTGTATTAAATATGAAATAGGGAAGATAGAAAAAGATATATTTCAATTAAAGGCAGTTATTGTAAGAAAAGAAATGGAAAGTATAGCAGATAAATCAGCTAAAACACAGAAATTGATGTTATATAAAAAATTACTGTATTACATTTTTATATTAAGAGGAGGTGGATTGAAAAATATATGGATAAAAATGAAGAGATGGTACAGTCCAGATAACAATAAAAAAAGTTTATAGTTTCAAAAGTATTATATAGATAAGGGATGTGTGATTTTGGAAGACATAAAAGGGAAAGTGCTTTCTAATTTTATATGGCGATTTCTTGAGCGATCTGGTGCTCAAATAGTTCAGTTAGTAGTTTCGATTGTTCTTGCGCGATTGCTTGCGCCAACGGATTACGGAACAATCGCGTTAATGAATGTTTTTATTTCCGTATTAGGAATTTTTGTACATTGTGGTTTGACAAGTGCTCTCATTCAAAAAAAGGATGCAGACGATACGGATTTTTCTACGGTGTTTTATGCGCAGATGCTATTTTGTATAGTGATATATATAATATTATTTATAAGCGCTCCATATATTGCACAATTTTATAATGATCCTCAAATGACATGGATGATTCGTGTGTTAGGTTTAACATTGATTATTGCAGGCGTTAAGAGTATACAAACAGCATATGTTTCTCGCAATATGCAGTTTAAGCGTTTCTTTTTTGCAACGCTTGGCGGAACGATAGGGGCAGCTTTTGTAGGAATTGGACTTGCGGTTGCCGGATTTGGGGCATGGGCTTTGATTGGACAGAGTTTATTCAATAATACAGTAGATACAATTATTTTGTGGGTTACGGTGAAGTGGAAACCCAAAAGAGTATTTTCTTTTCAACGATTGAAAGGACTGTTCTCTTATAGTTGGAAGTTGTTGTTTTCTTCTTTGTTGGATACGGTTTATAACAATTTAAGATCCTTAATTATCGGAAAAGTCTACTCGTCAAAAGATTTGGCATTTTATAATAGAGGACAAAGTTGGCCTAACCTGATTATTGAAAATGTTAATTCCTCAATAGATAGTGTGCTGTTTCCGAGTATGTCAGCGTCACAGAGCGATAGAGAGCGTGTGAAAATGATGACTCGAAGGGCGATAAAGACAAGTACATATGTAATAGCCCCGTTGATGATGGGTCTCGCATTTTGTGGAACACCTCTTGTACGGCTAGTACTGACTGAAAAATGGTTGTTTTGTGTTCCTTTTCAGGTGATTTTCTGTATTACATATATGTTCTATCCGATACATACGGCAAACTTAAATGCAATTAAAGCAATGGGGCGAAGCGATTTGTTCCTAAAGTTAGAGATTATAAAGAAGATTGTCGGTTTGATTGCTTTAGCTATTACTGTTCCGATCAGTGTAATGGCAATGGGATACAGCTTATTAGTGACAAGTGTTTTGGGGCAAATTATTAACTCATGGCCGAATAAAAGATTGCTTAATTATGGGTATTTGGAACAGGTGAAAGATATTTTACCGGGGATAGCATTGGCAGTTGGAATGGGGATTTGTATATATCCAATTCAATATTTGGGATTGCCGGATATTATTACATTAGTAACACAGGTAGTTGCAGGAGCAATTATATATATAGGCGGTTCGGCGTTATTTAAGTTAGAGAGTTTTTTATATTTGCTGAATATGGTAAAAGGGATTAGAAAAAAGACTAAAAGTTTAGAATGATGATTGTGGGATGGAATGGAGAGTAGTATGAGTCAGAAGAAGTTACTAATATTTGATGCAAATGATACAGTTATAGATATTATAAAGTATGCAAAGGAAGCAGGGTATTATGCCATAACTTGTGACAATAATCCTCAGCATGAAGGACATAAATATGCTGATAAAAATGTTTTTATTAGTACATATGATGTTGAGTCTTTAAAAAAACATTTTGGGAAAGAAGAAATAGCAGGAATTATATATTTCACATCAGAACATGGGTTATATGCCGCGAGTCAATTAGATGAGTTCTTAGGGGTGCAAGGTATTACTGTGGATACCTACAGCAAAATATCAGATAAAGGAAACTTTAGAATACTATTAGAAGAAAATGGCATGAATTATCCTAAATATCAGATCATAACGAAATATGAACAACTAGATTTTAAGAAAATTGAATTTCCGGTTATTGTAAAACCAGTTGATGGTATTGGTGGAAATGTGGGAGTAAGTAAAGCAAGTGATGTGAAAGAGTTGGACTTAGCAGTTAAGTCAGCTTTTGAAAATTCACGGACAAGCCGCGCGATTATTGAGGAATTTATTGAATCTGATTTTCAGATTAATGGGGATTGTATTGTTGTAAATGGAGAGCTGAAAGGAAGTTTTTTAGGTAAACATGTATATGAGGTTGAACAGAGTATAATTCCGTATGCAACAATTTTTTCGGAAGAGGTAATTGGTGAAAAGCTAAAACAAGAAATTGATAATGAAATAAGGAAAGTGATAAAGGCGTCTAATGTTTGTACTGGAATATTAAATGTAGAGCTTCGTGTAAAAGCTAATGGAGAGATTTATTTCATTGAAATTAATCCAAGACATAGCGGGAATAGAATTTATGAGTTAATGTCAAAATGCGCGAGTATTTCAATGAGTAAGTTGGCTGTTAATTTAGCATTGAATAAAAATATACCAATGAATTTGGACATGAACATGAAAGAGAAGGCGTATGCTTATGGTATTTTATATTCAAAAGAAAATGGGATATTGAAGAAATTGACATTATCAGAGGAACTGGAAAAATATGTTGTAGATAAGTTGATATTTAAAGAAGTTGGAGATGAAATATCTGAGTTTCAACACTTGAGAGATCGTTTAGGTTTACTCTTATTGGAATTTCCTACGGATGAAGTAATGATGCGGGTTATGGAAAACTTTTATCATTATTATACTGTGGAGGTGAAATGAAAATGAGCGGGTTTTATTCAAAAGAAGAATTGGAAGCAATGCATTTTAAATCTCTAGGTAAGAATGTTTCTATCAGTAGAAAGGCAAGTTTATATCATACAGAAGAAATGGAAATCGGAAATAATGTAAGAATTGAAGATTTCTGTGTTTTAAATGGTAATATTACAATAGGTAATAATGTGATGATTTGTGTATTTTGTTTATTAGATGGAAATTGTGGAATTGTGATAGAAGACAATGTGACGATAGCAGCAAGAGTATCCATTCATTCAGGAACAGATGATTATAGTGGGAGAAGTTTATTTGGATGTTTTGCGCCAATGGAATATAGAATATATAGGTATGCTGAACAGGTTACAATAAAGCGTCATGTATTGATAGGAGACGGAGCGGTAATTATGCCGGGAGTTGTCATAAGTGAAGGTACATCGATAGGAGCTATGAGTTTCGTAAAAGATGATACAGAAGAATGGAGCGTTTGTGCAGGAGTTCCTGCAAAGAAGATAAAAAATCGTTATCGAGATGTGGCAAGATTGTATGAACAAGTAAAGCAAGAGTTATAAAGGAGAATAAGAATAATGAAAAAATTATTACTTTTGGGTGGATCAAGATATTTAGTTCCGATTATTGAAGCTGCTCATAAATTAGGAGTGTATGTTATTACATGTGATTATTTGCCGGATAACGATGCTCATAAATTATCTGATGAATATCGAAATATTAGTATTATTGATAAAGATGCCGTATTAGCCGCTGCTGAAGAAATGCAGATTAATGGAATTATGTCTTTTGCGTGTGATCCGGGAGTTGTGACGGCTGCATATGTTGCAGAAAAGATGAATCTGCCATTCCAATGCTCTTATGAGGCTGCATCTATCTTACAGGATAAAGGATTATTTCGCAAATTTTTGGCGGATAATCACTTTAATTGTCCACATGCAAAGCGATACGAAGATAAAAAAGCACCTTTTGCTGACGTTGAGTTCTTCCAGTGGCCTGTGATTGTTAAACCAACAGATTCGGCAGGAAGTAAAGGGGTCACTCGAGTAGAAAGACCGGAGGATTTGGAAGAAGCGATTGAAATAGCACTAGACGGAGCGCATAATGGAGCATTTATTATAGAAGACTTTTTGACATTTGAAGGATATCACTCCAGCGCTGATCCGTTTACTGTTGATGGAGAATTGAAATTTGTAACATATTCAGATCAGTTGTTTGATCCTGCGGCGGACAATCCGTATACTCCTGCTTATATTATATGGCCGTCATCGATGAAAGAGGAGCATCAGAAAGTACTGACAGATGAAACTCAGAGGCTTGTAAAATTATTAGGAATGCAGACAGGAATCTATAATATAGAAACGTGTGTTGCAAATGGAAAACCATATATTATGGAAGTTTCTCCTCGGGGAGGGGGCTGTAAGATTGCAGAATTACAGAGATTAGCTTTTGGTGTTGATTTGATTGAGAATGAGGTGCGAAAGGCAGTTGGGCTTCCGGTTGAAGCTGTAAAACAAACAGAATGTGATGGTCATTGGTGTGAAATGGTAGTACATGCCAGACCGGGAGAGAGTGGTGTTTTGAAAAAGATTTGGGTCGATCCCGAGGTAGAAAAAAAGTATTTGAAAGTAGTAGATCTTTCAGCAAAAGAAGGTGATTATGTAAAACCCTTTACAGGAGCCAATATGGCTCTCGGAGATATGTTTTTCCGTTTTGATACGCGAGAAGAATTAGATGCAGTAATGGCGAAAGCGCATGAGTGGCTGCACATCGAGTTAGAATAAAATTTAAGGCTTTATTTTGAGGAATAAAGGAGAAGAGTGATGAGCAAAGAAAGTGCTAGAAAATTAGGGGCGTGACTCAAATTTTGAATTGTTCAGAATTATATTTATGCTTTTGATTATTGCTCATCATTTTATTGAAACTAGAAATTATCAAAAACAGAAATAAATTATTTTGAAAGAAGTGAAAAAGATGGAAAAAATACTGGTGACAAGATCATCTATGCCTCCGTTTGAGGAATATGTGGATGAGATTAAAGAATTGTGGGACAGCCATTGGCTGACAAATATGGGAGCAAAACACAAGGAGTTAGAAGCAAGATTGCAGGACTATCTTGGAGTGGAAGGCGTTTCTTTATTTACGAATGGACATATGGCGTTAGAACTTGCGATTCAGGCAATGAATTTATCAGGAGAGGTAATTACAACTCCGTTTACATTTGCATCGACAACTCACGCGATTGTGAGAAATGGTCTTACACCGGTATTTTGTGATATTGATCCGGAAGATTATACAATCGATGTGAAACAGTTGGAAAGTTTGATCACGGATCGGACATCTGCAATTATTCCTGTTCATGTTTATGGAAACGTATGTAATGTTGAGGAAATTGAAAGAATTGCAAAAAAATATGGTTTGAAAGTGATTTATGACGCGGCTCATACATTTGGCGTGAGATATAAAGGAAGAGGAATCGGATCTTACGGAGATGCGTCTATGTTTAGTTTTCATGCGACGAAAGTTTATAATTCGATCGAAGGCGGAGCGATTACGTTTCATGATCAGGAGTTTGGCTTGGATTTGTATCGCCTTAAGAATTTCGGTATACGCGGAGAAGAAGTGATAGACAGTATCGGTGCAAACGCAAAGATGAATGAATTTCAGGCGGCAATGGGACTTTGTAATTTGAGACATGTAGATGAGGAGATCGAAAAGCGGAAAAAAGTATTTGAGAAATATATGGAATTGTTGTCGGGAGTGGACGGAATTCAGTTATTAAAACCGCAGAAAGATGTACAGCCGAATTATGCGTATTTTCCGGTTGTATTTCATGAAAAAGAGTTTGGCTCATCTCGAAATGAAGTGTGTGAAGCATTGAAAGCGCAGCAGATTTTTGCCCGTAAATATTTTTATCCGCTGACAAACACGTTTGATTGTTTTAATGGAATGTATGATGTGAATGAGACACCGACAGCGCTTCATATTTCCAAGAGAGTGCTGACGCTTCCGATGTATGCAGATTTAAAAGAGGAAGATGTGGAACGAATCTGCGGTATTATATTGGAGCAGAAAAGATAAGGGAGAATGTGAAACGAGGGAAGCAGCAGTAAGCTGAAAGAGCAGGAGGAATGCAGAATGAGAACTTATTTAGTGACAGGCGGGGCAGGATTTATCGGATCGAATTATATTCATTATATGTTTAAAAAGTATGGAGATGAAATTCGTATTATCAATGTAGATAAACTGACCTATGCAGGAAATTTGGAAAATTTGAAATCCATAGAAGACAGAGAGAATTATGCCTTTGTGAAAGCGGATATTTGTGATTCGGAAGCGATTCATAAGATTTTTCAGGAAAATGAAATTGATCGTGTCGTACATTTTGCGGCAGAAAGCCATGTAGACCGAAGCATTCGTGATCCGGAAGTATTTGTGAAGACAAATGTGTTAGGAACGCTTGTAATGCTGAATGCGGCAAAAGCTGCATGGGAGCTTCCTGACGGAACATTCAAGCCGGATAAGAAGTTCCTTCATGTGTCTACAGATGAAGTGTATGGTTCATTGGAAGATGACGGAACATATTTTTATGAGACAACACCGTATGATCCGCACAGTCCGTATTCTGCAAGCAAGGCTTCATCAGATATGTTAGTGAAGTCTTATATGGATACTTATAAATTCCCAGCGAATATTACGAATTGCAGCAACAATTATGGACCGTATCAGTTCCCTGAAAAGCTGATTCCGTTGATTATTAATAATGCATTGCAAGGAAAAAAACTTCCGGTTTACGGAGATGGAAAAAATGTGAGAGACTGGCTGTATGTGGAAGATCATGCAAAAGGAATTGATATGGTTCAGGAAAAAGGGCGGCTCTTTGAGACATATAATATCGGCGGTCATAACGAGAAGCAAAATATTGAGATCATCCACATTATTTTGGATACGCTTCAAGAGATGCTTCCGGCAGGAGATTCGAGAAAAGAGTTAGTAAGTGAACAGTTGATTACATATGTGGAAGACAGAAAAGGTCATGACCGCAGATATGCAATCGCGCCGGATAAGATAAAAGAAGAAGTAGGTTGGGTTCCGGATACGATGTTTGAAGAAGGGATCAGACTTACGATCAAATGGTTTTTTGAAAATGAAGAATGGATGAAAAATGTGACAAGCGGCGATTATCAGAAATATTATGAAGAAATGTACAAATAAGAAGTGACCGCATGAAGCGGAGAATCCTTCTTGAACGATAGTTTAAGAAGGTTGCGCATTTGTCAAAAGTGGAATTTATTGTCAGGTTTAACAAAGGAGAAGAGAGTATATGAAAGGTATTGTATTGGCGGGCGGTTCAGGAACAAGATTATATCCATTAACAAAAGCAATTTCAAAACAAATTATGCCGGTATATGATAAACCAATGATTTATTATCCGTTATCTGTATTGATGCTTGCGGGGATCAATGAGATCTTGATTATATCAACTCCCAGAGACCTTCCGGTGTTTCAGGAACTTCTCGGAAGCGGAGAGCAGATAGGGCTAAAACTTTCCTATGCGTTGCAGGAACAACCGAGAGGACTTGCTGAAGCATTTATTATCGGGGAAGAATTTATCGGAGACGATCGTGTGGCGCTTGTTCTCGGAGATAATATCTTTTATGGACAGAGCTTTTCATCGACTCTGAAGAAAGTTGTTGAAAGAGAAGAAGGAGCAACTGTATTCGGTTATTATGTGAAGAATCCGGAAGAGTACGGTGTTGCTGAATTCGATGCGGAGATGAATGTAATTTCAATCGAAGAGAAACCGGAACATCCGAAGTCTAACTATGCAATTCCGGGGTTATACTTCTATGATAATGATGTTATAGAAATTGCAAAGACGATTACTCCGTCCGCAAGAGGCGAATTGGAAATTACAAGTGTTAATAATGAATATTTGAAGCGCGGAAAATTGAAGATGCAGCTTCTTGGCCGTGGTTTTGCATGGCTGGATACAGGAAATCCGGATGCTTTGATGGAAGCCGCTAATTATATTGCGACAATTCAGAAAAGACAGGGATTGTACGTGTCTTGTATCGAAGAGATCGCCTATAAACGAGGATTTATTAATAGAGAGCAGTTGAAAAAAGTGGCACAGGATTTGTTGAAGACGCCTTACGGAGAATACTTGATGGAAATTGCAGAAGGAAAGTAAAAAATATGTTGTTTTTTAAGAGATTATATCATGTATAAAAAAGAAGTTCATGTGACGCCGGAAAGCAGTGTAAAAGCATCCCTGTGCCTGATTACGTAGAAGAGAATGTATCCACAAAGGTAGTAAAGATTATTCAAAGTTATACCGGTATTGTGAATAAAATGGTTTGGAGAAAAATAAATTAGATGGATTTATATCAGATATTTATTACACATAATCGTTTATGGTCGGCTCGGGAGATTATAATATTTCTTGTGCTGCTGTTTTTGATCACGGGGGTATTGTTGATACAACTAAAGCGTGGAAAATTGAAAAAAATTCAGTTTTTTGCGGGGGTTGCATTGTATATTTTCTTGAGTATCGTTTTTGCATCCACAGTATTTACACGGACTCCCGGAAAAAGAATGTATGAATTACTTCCGTTTTGGTCGTGGAGAAGGGTGATTTTTGAGCATGATTTTATGCTTCTAGAGGAAAATCTGTTGAATATACTTTTATTTTTTCCTATAGGAGGGTTATTAAAGCTTTGTTCAAAGAAAATTAAATGGAAGCATGCAGCAGCTATAGGATTAGGAATATCTGCTGTAATCGAATTGAGCCAGTTGATTTTATGCCGGGGCTGGTTTGAGTGGGATGATATGATTCATAATATGTTAGGATGTGTGTGCGGTTATCTGATTGTGAAAAGGTTGTATGGTTTAAAATGTAAATTTGAAGATTATTAAATATATGTGGATCATATTTGAACAAGCTTTTTAAATCAGTTATAAGTTTAGAGGTGAAAGAATTAGAGCTAACCATATAAAGTCAATAATATTTTTTAACATGCAGGAGAAGATGATTTCGTGAAATTTCAAGTAACGAATAAGGGAGATGAAGGATGAAACTTACTTTGGATACAATTTTAGTTATAGTTTCCGGTATTGCATCTTGGTTAACAGCTTTAACCGGGTTAATATTTGGATATAAAAGTTGGAAAACGTCAAAAGTAGATGCGGCGAAACAATTTATGGAGGCGGAAAATTCAGAAGAACTTTTTAAAGCAAGACATGCAATTTATTCATGTAAAGATATTTTTAAAGTTAAGGAAATATATCTTACGCAAGTTGCTTCGCACTATCATTTTTGGGGCTTGATGGTGAAAAAAGGTTTTCTACCTAAGTGGATTTTTCAAGGAGAGCCAGGGGAATCGGCGCTTCAGCTATATGATCGTTTAAAACCATATATTGATAAAAGAAGAGTAGATAAAAAATCATATGCTGAAAATTATAGTTGGCTTATTGAAAAAATAGAACAGATGAAAGATGTATCGCCCATCTAGCGAGAAGAGTGGTTTTAAAGAAAATAACAGTTACAAAATTAATGCGCTCCCAATATGTTTTTAATGCGGTTTAATGCGTTTTCAAGTAAACGTCAGGCGTATGGTTTGACGTTTACTCTTCGAGAATGTGAAATTTTTTCTGTAAATAATGTTTTAGAAGGTCTTCTATGGTAAA